>Ga0256833_1000676_pt1 | contig 26148 bp, 23 predicted proteins | sample 356284metaG_FD_190535 | JGI IMG/M metagenome (GOLD analysis project Ga0256833, IMG submission 190535) | Hydrothermal vent microbial communities from Mid Atlantic Ridge, Atlantic Ocean - 356-284 | ecosystem: Environmental > Aquatic > Marine > Hydrothermal vents | place: Atlantic Ocean: Mid... | reverse complement strand
GCACTTACCTGATGCCACTTCATCGCATAAAGGGTACCACTTGAGAGATCGCCTTCATTATCCGCAACGAACATGAACAGTCCTACATTTGTACCATCATCAGACATATACACTGTTCTTTTGTCAGGAAGAACATATCCAAGCTCATAGGCCAAACGTCCCATGGAGTAATGCTTTGTCACAGTGGTCTGGGCGTTTTCATCCACAGTTACCTCTACAATCCATCCATAGTCGTAAGGATTCAGCTCAAGAAGATTGTTTCCGTAATAAGCAGCCATTGCATCATAGTAATCATCTATGTGGCCTTTATCGTCTCTTTTTGCTGCATCTGGCTCGTATTCTTCGCTTCCCAGATGGCTGTTCCAGGGAGTCACACTTCCTGCACAATGAACCCATCCGCCCCTGACTCCTGAAAAATCAATGGGTCTTGTTGAAATGGCTGTCAGCTCTCCAGTAGCCATATCCTGATGTAACTCTGTAAGATACATTGCACCAGGACGCGACTCAAAATGGGATATCATAAATAATCTGTTCCCAACCTTATGGAGGGATGCGAAATCGTTGGCATTAGAAATCCGCAAAGAACCGTCTTCCGCCTTGAGTGGGTTGCCCTTGGCGTCATAAAGTTGTCCAAAGACCTTTCCTCCAACCTGATCCCCGCTGCGCAAGATTGTATGATAACCAATTGGATATTTTTCCCCGTTTACGAAAGCAAAACTTGAGGCCAAAATTTCCCGCTTCTGTGCATCTGTCTTGGGAAAGATTACCGACGGGAAAAAAAGGTCACTCACAACAAATTCCATTGGGATTTCAGATGCAACCATTTCATTGCCTTCTGCTGTCTTGTATCCAACAAACATGCGGAAATGACCTTTGATATTTTTAAGGCCATTTATAATTTCAATGTGATTGGAATCTTTGAGAACAAAGGGAGAAGTAGCAGGTTCCATGCGAGACGGAGGGCCATAGAGCAGGTGCCACATTCCCTTTGCATCTCGATATAGGATGCCATTATTGACGTAACACCAAATATAGGCCTGGGCCGTTTTACCTATGTCAGCGGTTCGTGGATGTATGTTTGCCTCAATGCTTAAAGGCTCATTAGTTGAAAAAAGCTCCACCGTATCGCTTTCTACCGATGACTGTTTGTCCACCAAAGGCGCTGTGTTTGACGTTTGGGCACTAATTGACATATCAAAAGAGGCATCTGTGGGGCCATTTTTTAGACTTACTCCTTTGATGCCCGTTTTTGACACTGTCTTTGCCCCTACACTTGAAAAACACAGAAGTACAAAAATCAAACTAAGAAAGGTGGCTAATGCAGTAGTTCGTCTTTTCATCTTCAAACATCCTCTCCTTTTTATTGAAAGATTACCTTTCGCTTGAACCACGCACTGGAGAATCAGTTGAACTGATCCATGATGGTCCAAAAGTGATTGACCATTCTGATACACCTGTGGGATTAGAAAATGGTTAGCTCTTTGTTAAAAGATCTTGAGATTATGGTTTGAAAAATCTTAATTTTTAAGAAATTCTATACCATATCCAAAAATGCGTGGATTTTGGATATGGTTTCTTGCTTATTGGCTGCCCACTCAGGTGCCAAAAGCTCCCCCTTTGCGGGGTCTCCGGTCAGCCTTTGAATCACTGTTGAGTCTGGAAGAAGTTTTATGGCCTTTGCCACAAGATTTGCGTAGGTGTCTTGGGCAATGGGGATATAGTTACCTTCCATATACATTCGGGCAAGAGCAGTGTCTTTGATGACGTATAATTCATGAAACTTTATGCCCTCTATTCCCAGGTCCCTCACCAGTTTCACTGTCTCTAACATTTCCTCTTCCCCTTCACCGGGAAGGCCGAATATGACGTGGGCACATATCAGAAAAGGATATTTTCTTGTAATCTCCACTGCCCTTACAAAGGTTTCAACGTCATGTCCCCTTTTGATACGTCTTAGGGTAGCATCAGATGCGCTCTGTAATCCATATTCCATCCAGACCATCTTTTTGGGGAAACACTCCAGTATAAGGTCAAGTACGTCCTTATTTATGCAATCGGGCCTTGTACCTATGGCGATGGCCACAACATCAGGATGGTCTGAAACCTCACCATATATTTGTCTCAACCTTGAAAGGGGGCCATAGGTGTTTGAAAAAGACTGGAAATATGCTGCAAACTTCCTTGCCTTGTATCGTTTTTTTGCCCACAATATGCCCTGATGAAGCTGCTGTCTTATCGAAATGCCGCGAGCGGCTGCGCCTGTGCCAGAGCCTCGTTCGTTGCAGTAGATACAGCCTCCGGATCCATAGGCCCTGTTTGGACAGCCAAGACCAGCATCAAGGGGGATCTTCTGGACCCTCTGACCAAACCTGTTTTTGAAAAACGCATTCAGACTGAGATAGCTAAGATTATTCATCTGGATTAAATGTCATGCCAGTTTGCCTTGGTAGAAGGTTTCATGCTACGATACGTATTACTACAAGGTAGAATTTGTCTCAAATTGAAAGATGATTTCTTGAAAATTGGTTAACAAGAAGGCAGTCAAAGTCAATCAAAAACAAATAGGGGGAAAACCATGTTTTTCAAACAGTTCATCGTTAAGGGAATGGGATGCTTGTCTTATCTCATCGGTTGCCCCATGGCCAGACAGGCAGTTGTGGTTGATCCCAAAAGGGATGTGCAGGACTATCTCGATGTGGCAAGGGACAAGGGCATGCAAATTACGCACGTCTTCGAAACCCACATACACGCAGACCATGTCAGCGGAAATCAGGAATTAAGATCCCGCACCGGGGCCGAGATATATTTCATGGAAGGAACGCCTGTGAAGTTTGACCATAAGGAGGTAACGGAAAATGATGTGCTGGAATTTGGCAAGGTAAGACTAAGATTCATGAAGACACCAGGACATACTCCTCACTCCATGTCCATACTTGTAACGGATCTTAGCAGGGCCCAGGAGCCCTGGTTCGTTCTTACGGGAGATTGCCTGTTTGTGGGTGATGTTGGAAGGCCAGACCTTGCAGGCCAGGAGCTTCTGGATGAGCAGATAAAGAACCTTTACGACTCCCTTCACAACAAGCTTGAAACACTTGGCCCCAACATGGAGATCTACCCTGCCCATGGCGAAGGGTCTTTGTGCGGCAAGGGTATGAGCTCAAAGCCCAACTCCACCATTGGTTTTGAAATGGCCCATGTTCCGCTCCTAAAGATGTCTTTTGAGGATTTTCATAGGGAAATGACCAGTCAATTTCCTGAAAGGCCAAAGAGTTTTACCCATATAATTGGCATCAATACCGAAGGGCCCCCACTTCTTGAAAGGTGCCCTGTGGTGCGGGATTTAAGCCCGTTTCAGGTTAAAAAGTCAATGGATGAAGGTGCTGTTATACTCGATACACGAGACACTGCTGCCTTTGGGGGCGTTCACATCCCTGGCTCCATAAATATTGGACTTGGCCCCCAGACTGCCAACTGGATAGGGCATGTAATAGAGCCGGAATCTGAACTCATCCTCGTGGTGACAGGGGAGGATGCATACCATGAAATGACCAAGCAGCTCCACAGGATAGGCTATGACAATATAACAGGATACCTTTATGGCGGAATCACGGCCTGGCAAGAAGCAGGCCTTCCCATAGAACACCTTTGGCAAATTTCTGCTTCAAAGCTCTATGAGAAACTAAAATCAGGAAGCTATGGACACTTTTTCGATGTGCGTACAAAGATTGAATGGGAGGCCGGCCACATAAAGGAGGCAAAGCATCTGCCGCTTAACGAGCTACTTAAAAACATCCCGGATATCCCAAGGGATGAAGAGGTGATTGTCACCTGTGCAGTAGGCTACAGGGGAAACATTGCAGCAAGCTTTCTCCAGCGTCACGGCTTTCAGCATGTCCACAGCCTTGCAGGGGGCATGAAGGCATGGATAAACGCAGGATTTCCTGTAGAAAGGTGAAAGATGAGAAGAATCGTTTTATAAGATCGGTTCTTCCCGCTTTTTTCTATATGAACAAAGGCCAGATACAGGCATCAGCCAGTAACGGGAGGGGGCATCAAGAATCTTTTTTTCAAGCCTTTTGGATATCCAATGCGAGTCTTCTAACAGATTGAAGAAACGAGAATCTACGCCAAAAAAGCCATCCAGAAGGTGTGCAACCGTATGAAAGATCTTTGAAAGGTATCCTTGCGGAATAAGGGCCATATCCTGAGGACTTTCATAACCCTCCTCTTCAAGGACAGAAAACAACTGTTTAATGGCCTTTCTGTTTTCCTCCATTGCCTCACTTGCCTTTTGCCAAAACCATGAAGATGTGGCAGAAATTGCCTCATCTTCCTCTAAAAGGATTTCCTCATAGACAACAAGGCTGTAGTGCCTAAGGAAATTTTCCACCTTTTTAACCGCTGACTTTCTGCCTTGGGCCTCAACCAGAAAAAGATGAATCGCCTTCATGACTAAAGGCCTACCCCATACATTTTTCAATAATCCTTGAGACCACCCTTGCATGGGTCTTTTCCTGTTCGGCAAGTCTAAGAAATGCCGTGGCCGCCTCCTTTGTCTCTGCCCTTTCAGAAAGATTTCTGTAAAGATCATAAGCCATTAACTCGATCTCAAGGGCGAACTCACCAAAATTTATGCAATAGTCCCCGTGCATCTCAGAGATTCTTTTGACAGCCTCTTCCATAGATAAGCCACCTTCCATTACAGTGGCCGGTGCAGTCTCAAAAAGGGTCTCGAAATCTCCAAGATCAGATCTTTCTTTTTTAAGGTGTTTGAATATTACCCTTGCATGTTCAACTTCAAGACGAGCAAGGGAGGTGATATCCTTGGAAAGGGCTTTGTCAGCCATGTAACTTGAGGCAGCCAAGTAGAACTGTCTTGTGCCCTTTTCCATCTCAAAGGCCTTCATCAAAATTTCTGAAATTTTCGTCTTGTCAGAAAAGGCCTCAATTCTTGGAAAATCTGGCAGTTTCTCGCCGCGCCAGGACAGTATCCCGCCAGATAGGTTCCAGATATTTTTAGCCGGAATACCCATATCCTCAACAAGATGGGCTGCAAGCCTTGAGCGTCTTCCGCTTCTGCAATAAAAAATAAGGTCCCTTTCCACGTCATAATCTGTTATGGAGGTCTCAACTTCCTTTAGCGGGATGAGAATCGCCCCTGGGATATGGGCCTGTTTGTATTCCTTTGGTTCACGAACATCCACAAGAAGAAAATCTCCTTCCTTGGCCCTTTCCATATAATCCCGTAACTGCCTGGAATCGATATCTTTTACAATGGTTCTGTCCATCTGCACCTCCTGATTAAGTGCCTGTTGTGACGAAAAACCTGGCCGTAGCCAGAACAATCATCTAATCTTCCCAGCTTATTGCGTCGGCCGGGCAGCTATCTACTGCCTCTTCACAGTCACAACTTGAGCATCCGTCCTGGTCCTTTACCACGGATTTTTCCTCATCATCCAACTCAAAGACGTCTGGACAAAGCTCCACACAAGTTCCACAACCAATGCACAATTCTCTGTCAATAACCAGCCTTGCCATGTCAAGCCTCCTTATATGGCCAGAAAACAAAAAAGGCATGAACAAAATGCTCATGCCTTCTGGGTTTAATCTTGTGGCGGGGCCGACGAGACTCGAACTCGCGACCTCTGGCGTGACAGGCCAGCGTTCTAACCAGCTGAACTACGACCCCGCTTTTTTCAGTTTTCATTGGTTGGTAGGCGGAACAGGGATTGAACCTGTGACCCCCGGCTTGTAAGGCCGGTGCTCTCCCATCTGAGCTATCCGCCCATGCCAAAAAGGCCTGTAAGCTATACCATACAAACTTTGAAAGTGTCAAGGCTCATCGTCTCTCCAAAGGCTCGGTTGGATAGGCCCACCGTCTGCCTTTTCCTTTGGGTTGGTTGGCATATTTTCTAAGACTCCATTATCTTTCTTAGTTGGAGGCAGGAAAAAATAGCGCTCAAAAAGGTGCTGATAGTCAGACCAGCCCCAGTCTTCATGTTCTCCGCGCATTTCTTTTAGTCCGGAAAGAAAGTTTAGTTTTGCATCAAGATCATCAAGCATGTGAAAGACCATTGCCTCCTCTGTCATTGGAAGCACAGGGGAGCCAAACTCCTTTTGGCCGTGATGACTTAGCACAATGTGTTTAAGGGCAAGAATCCTTTCATTTCCAGCGTCTATGCCAAGGGCCACACATGCCCTTTCTATCATCTCTATCCCTATTCCGATGTGACCAAGGAGCCTGCCTTCATCTGTGTATTCGATTGGGGGCCTTTGCCATGAAAGCTCCTTTATCTTGCCTAAATCGTGTAGAAGACACGCACTCAGCAAGAGATCTGACTGAAGGTGATGGTATTTTTTGAGAACAAGCCTGGTGAGGTCTATGAGATTTGCCGTATGTTCAAGCAACCCGCCAATGTAGGCATGGTGCATCTTTTTTGCTGCCGGGGCATGTCTGAAGGCATGTATTATCTTTTTGTCTCCAAAGATCTCTCTAAGAAGCATTGAGAGAGTAACATCTTTTACCTCTTTCATGGCCTCCTTGCAGGTCCGCCATGCCCTTTCAAGATCACAGGAAGAGACAGGGAGAAAGTGAGCAGGATCAACAGCTACTTCATCTGCCAAATCAACCTTCATGACCTTTAGCTGGCACTGACCATTGAACTCCACTGCCTCTGCCTCAACAAGCACTATGTCACCCTTTTCAAAGCCTTGGGCAAGCTCGTTGGCATTGTCCCATATCCTTGCCTCTATCTGGCCGCTTTTGTCACTAAGGGTGAGGGATACAAAGGGTGAGCCTGCCTTTGTGGTACGAAGGGCCTTTGATGAGACACAAAATAGCCCCTCCACCTTTTGGCCCGGAGCGATTTCATTTACCATTGCGCCCTTAGCCATAATCACACCGGTCTGTACCCGTGGGCCACTGGATAACGTCTTCCACAGCAAAAGGCCTTTACTGTCACCTTTGGCCCAAGGGGGGCCTGAAGCCTCTTGTATTCGTTCCTGTCAACCATGGACACAACCCGGTAAACAACCTTTTCATCAAAGCCCTTTTCAACTATTTCACCCGGACTCAGCCTTTGCTCCATGTAGAGCTCAAGAATTGGGTCCAAAATTTCATAGGGTGGAAGATCGTCTTGGTCTGTCTGACCAGGGCGCAGCTCAGCAGAAGGAGGCTTTTCAAATACACGCCTTGGTATGGCGCCACTGTTTTCATTAAGGAATCTTGCCACCTTGTAGACAAGGGTCTTTGGAAGATCGGAGATCAGGGCATAGCCTCCAGACATGTCGCCATAAAGGGTGCAGTAGCCTACTGCAAGCTCGCTTTTGTTTCCTGTTGAAAGGACCATGGGGCCAAGCTTGTTTGATATGGCCATTAGAAGATTTCCCCTGATCCTCGCCTGGATGTTTTCTTCTGCAACATTCATTGGAAGGCCTTCAAAAATGTCTGAAAGGACATCGAGATAAGATTCGAATATAGGGGTGATGGGAAGTAGTGCCGTTTGGATGCCAAGATTTTTTGCAAGTAAAGTTGCATCCTCAAGGCTCTCCTTAGATGTATAGGCAGACGGCATAAGGACGCCAAGGACATTTTCCTTGCCCATTGCCTCCACAGCGAGAACTGCCGTAAGGGATGAGTCTATGCCGCCGCTTAGGCCAAGGGTTACCCTGCCTATGCCGCATCTTCTCGTATAATCCTTGAGGGCAAGTATAAGGGCATTTGCCACCTCCTCCTCTTGGCAAGAGGGCAAGGGGCGCACATCACCTTCTTTGGTTTTAGTATCTACAACTACCATATCTTCCCTGAATTGGTGGGCCATAGCAGCCACTTTCCTGCCTGGGAAGATGCAAAGGCTTGCCCCATCAAATATGAGGCAGTCCTGCCCGCCAACGCTATTACAGTAGATCACTGGAACCCCGTATTTATCAGAAAGCCCAAAGAGGATATTCTCTCTTGTGGTAAGCTTTCCAAGGGAAAAGGGCGAAGAGGAAATGTTTATGATGAGCCTTGCCCCCTTTTTGCAAAGATCATCCACCGGGTCCCGATCGTAGGTTTCGCATTGTGGGCAAAATGCAGGCTCGTTCCATATGTCTTCGCATATTGTGATGCCAAGGGACAGTCCTTGAAAATCTACAGGTTCAGAGACAGGCCCTGGCTTAAAGTATCGGGCCTCGTCAAACACGTCATAGGTTGGAAGAAGCTGCTTGTGAACCACGGAAATAATTTTACCGTCATGGAAAAGTACTGCTGAGTTATAAAGTGGCTTTCCAATGCCTGTCTTGTTTTGAGTGATTGTGCCAAGAAGGACACCAATGCCCCCTATCTGATCCACGAGCCGGGATAGGGTGCGCTTGGCCTGCTCTATGAAATCATGGCGTTCAAGAAGATCCTTTGGAGGGTAGCCTGTAAGGCAAAGCTCTGGAAATATGATAAGATTGCAGCCCTTACCCTTGGCCTTGTCACACAGGCCAACTATCCTGCGCCTTGTCTCTTCAAAGGCTCCAATGGTTGGATTTATCTGGGCAAGGGCTATCTTCAACTGTTTTCAAATAGTGACCCGCTGTTGGTCACCCCAACTTTTTGCAGTTACATTCCTTTGTGACACTCTTCGACGGCCTTTTGCAACTCCTCATCAAGCTCCTTTGGAAGGCCCTCTATCTTTACGTTCAAAAAGCCCCTAACAATGGTGCTTGTTGCATCTTCTTCGCTAAGGCCTCTTGCCATGAGATATTCTATCTCTTCTTTTGCGATCTTGCCAACAGCTGCCTCATGGGACATGTCAACATCTGCCACATGGGCCTCGAGCTCTGGAATGGCGTGAATTACGCCTTTTTCAGCAAGCATGAGCCCCTGACATTCAAGGTGGGCCTTTATGTCTGGCGCCTTTCCAATCAAATGTCCCCTTGCGATTATGTGTCCGCCATAGGAGATGGTCCTTGAGATTATCTCACCCCTTGTCTCAGGGGCATCAAGGATTATCCTTGAGCCTGTGTCTATGTGGGAGCCTTCAGGGGCAACTATGACTGAATTGAACCTGGCAATGGCCCCGCGACCCTTAAGAATACACGTTGGAAAGGCCTGCACAGATTTTACGCCCTTCAGGGAGACGTAGTTTGAAAGAAATGTTCCACCTTCTTCCACCGAAATAGTTGTCCTTGGACGTACATAGACATCTTCTGCCCAGTTGTGAACCATTGTGAATATGAGCTTTGCGCCCTTTTTGACGTAAAACTCGGAGATACCAATGTGAAGGCCCGATGTCAGATGTGGGTGGGTGGTACAGCCTGTGATAATGTGAAGCTCTGAGCCCTCTTCAGCAACGACAATATTGTGCACCCTTTGGGCAACATTATCGTTTCTGATGTAAAGGCATGTCTGGAGCGGATAAATGACCTTTTCCCCCTTCTTTGCCCTAATGAAGTAGCCATTATCCAAGTGTTCTTTGGTCTCCCTGGTAAAGGCATCCTTATCAGGGTCTATGAGCTTCCAGTAGTAGTCCTTCAATCCGTCATACTTTTTTAGGGCCTCTGTGATTGGAAGCATCTCGACGCCCTGGATATCACAGCTGCAGGAGACCACACCACAATTTGTCTGAAGAAATGTCCCCAGTCTGTTTTTGGCATCAAGATCAACACCTGTTTTCTTAAGCCTGAGAATCTCTTCATTATCAAGCTCTGTCAGGTCCTTAACGGTATCTACCTGATCTGCCGGCTTGAATCTCTTGAGAATCTCTTCCTCGTTGGTCTGGATAGTATTTAAAACTGACATTTTGCACACTCCTCGTAACCGTTTTGCTGGATCCTTTCAAAGATGTCTATGGGATTTCCATGACAAACCAGCTTTCCATCAAGCATCACATGACCCCTGTCTGCAGTTACATAGTTGAGAATAAACCCCGTGTGGGTGATGATTAGGCCGGATTTCGTCCTGTTTCTGTGTTTGTCCTTTTCAAGAAGCCGTCTTATCATGTCACCTATCACATTCAGGTTTTCAACATCCACTCCAGACTCAGGTTCATCCAGAAGGGTCAGATCAGGGTTCTGGGAAAGGAGCTGCAAAAGCTCTGATTTTTTGATCTCTCCTCCAGAGAAACCAAGATTGACTTCCCTGTCCAGAAAGCCTTCAAATCCGTACTCTATGGCAAGCTGCACGCCAACGTCACTGCCATTGCCACACAGTCTCAGCATGTCACGAAGCTTTACGCCCCTAAGGGTTGGTGGCCTTTGGAAGGAAAGACCAAGGCCCAGCTTTGCCCTTTCGTTAAGGGGCATATAGGTAATGTCTTCACCTTTGAAGGTTATTTTGCCATGCTTTACCTTATAGCCATCAAAGCCCATTATGGTCATTAAAAGGGTGGTCTTGCCAGAGCCATTTCTTCCAAAAAGGCAGTGGGTTTCACCCTTTCCAATATGAAGATCAATTCCCTTCAAGACCTCTTTGCCGTGGACATCCACCCACAGGTCCTCTATATGAAGCATGTGTTCCTCCTTTTTCATGCCCCCCATTTGGGGAGCCCTTGCTATGAAAGTAAAAAAAGCCTGCCCAAACCGTGGCTCCAGACCTGGAGCCTAAGATTATGCTCAGCTAAAGCCAGAGGAACCACTGCAGCCTCCTGAGCCAAAGGAGCCCGAGACGCCGCCAAAAGAGGGGGAGCCTGATCCTGAGCGACAGGCAAAGGTAGAAAACTGTTTCGTTACGTCATCCGAGCCGCAGGCAGGGCATTTTACATCTTTTGCGGAACTTACTGAGAGAACAAATTTTTCAAAATTCCTCTTACACTTGTTGCAGACAAATTCGTATATGGGCATAATCTGTTCACCTCGCTTTTTGTTTTTAAAATACAAAAGGCCTAATTATAATTTTTTCATGTAAAAATTGTTAAACTAAACTAATATGATAAAAACTATCCTTTTAATACTTTTCATTCTAATCACTAAAAATTTATAGTCAAGAAGACTATGGGAGGAAAGTCTTGGAAACTATCGATGAGCTAAAATTAATCCTTTCTCCTGAAAAAATCAAAGAGCGCGTTGGGGAACTGGGCAGACAGATAACCGCAGATTATCAGGGAAAGGATATGGTGGTTGTAGGTATCCTTAAGGGGGCATTCATTTTCATGGCAGATCTTGTGCGCCAGATAGACCTGCCCTTTCAGATGGATTTTGTACGTCTTCAAAGCTATGGAGCTGCAACAGAGTCTTCAGGGCAGATCTCCATAACCAAGGACGTGGAACTTAGCCTCAAAGACAAGCATGTGCTTGTCATAGAAGACATAATCGATACCGGATTTACCCTCAAATATTTGATTGAGATGCTTAAGCTCCATGAAACTGCATCTGTGAAACTTTGCTGTCTCATAGACAAAAAGGAACGGAGAAAGGTGGAGATAGATGCTGACTATGTAGGTTTTGAGATAGAGCGAGGCTTTCTTGTTGGATACGGCCTTGATTATGACGAGCAGTACAGGCAGCTTCCAGGGATTTATCACCTTAGCCCACGGTATGAGGCAAAGGGTTTTTTCCCATCAGACAGATAGATGAGTTTATCTAGACATAAGGCCTGGCAGTACGGTTGCAAGCTCTGGAAAAAACATCAGCAAACATATGCATACAAGAAAGGCTGGAATGAAGTAGCAGACACCCCTAAAGACCGTCTCAAGGGGGATATCCGTTGCAGAGCCTGCAACAACAAAGGTGTTTATGCCCACAGGCGGTGTAATGGCACCAAGGGTCGTGATTATGGTGATAAGGACAGAAAACCATAGGGGGTCATAGCCAAGTCTTTCTGCCACAGGGAAAAATATGGGGATGGTTATCATGAGAAGGCCAAGGGCATCCATTATTGCACCGCCGATAATATATATTGCCAGCATGAGGAGAAGCACGACAAAGCGTGGCACATCAAGGGATGCCACAAAACCTGCTGCCTCAAAGGGAAGCCTTGTAATGGACATGAATTTTCCAAAGATTACTGCACCTGCCACTATCATGATGATCATACAGGAGGTCTTCACGCTGTCTTCTATGGCGGCCTGAAGCCTTGAAAAATTCATTTTTCTCCCAAGAAAGACTATTACAAGGGCAAAAAAACTGCCTGCCGCCCCTGCCTCTGTCGGGGTAAACCAACCAAGATAAAGGCCGGACATTACCAGAAGAAACAGGATCACCATTTCTATGGAGCCAGGCAACGACGCCATCTTTTCCCTGAAGGTGGTCTTTTGGGCACCGGGGCCAAGAGCAGGATCGCGCATGCAAAGTATCCAGACAGAGAGCATGAGAAGCAAAGAAAGAATGAGCCCCGGGATGAGGGATGCAAAAAAGAGCCGCGCAATGGACTTACCTGTATAAAGGCCAATTACAATAAGAACCACACTTGGTGGTATCACCACCCCGAGGGTGGCACCACTTGCAACGCATCCTGCACTTAGCCTGCTGTCATAGCCAAGGCGCCTCATCTCCGGCAGTGAAACAGCGCTCATGGTGGCAGCGGTTGCTGCATTTGAACCGCAAATGGATGCAAATCCTGCACAGGCCATAATGGTTGCCATAGCGATGCCGCCTCGTACGTGTCCAAGCCAGGCATGGGCAGTCCTGTAGATGCGTTCGCTAACCCCTGCATAGAAACAGATGTTGCCCATAAGTATGAAAAACGGGATCACTGCAAGCCCATAAGAAGAAAATATCCGCCACATCTCTGACGTAACTGAAGAGAGCGCTGCCTGGGGGCTTACAACAAGGGAGAAACCGGCAAAACCAACAAGGGCCATTGCAAAGCCAACCGGAATGTTGAAGAGGAAAAGGACTGCCACAAGACACACGATTCCCCAAAGGCCAATGGTTACAGGTTCCATCTATCTCTGCCCTGTCTGTCCCCTTGCTTGGAAAAACGTCTTCCAGGCGCGAAGAAACATATTGAGGCTCAAACACAAGATGCCTGCAGCAACTATCATCGTGACCGGATAAAAGGGAATCTCCAAGGTTTCCGACAGCTCCCCGTTCTCCATAAAATTGACCGAAAGGGAAAACATCTTCAAAGAAATGGCCATAAAGAAGAGTCCGCAAACAACCTGTCCCAAGAGGGCAAGACACCTGCGAAGCTGCCTTGGAAGGCGATCAAAGAGGATGTCAACAGATATGTGCGCCTTCTTTTCAAGGCTGAAACCGAGTCCAAGGGCAGTGACCATGGCACTGCCAAAGCCCATTAGCTCAAAGGAACCAGTAATTGGATGGCCAAAGGGCCTAAGTATCATATTAAGGACCGCCATGGCCATGGTTGCCACAAGGATTGCCCCTGCTGCATGCAGAAGAAATTTGTTCACTGAAGACATATCCATTTACACGAAAAACAGAAAGGCCCCTATTAGAAATGAAATCCGAGGGGCCTAACGCAGATCTATTTGCCCTGGGCAAATTCCTTTTCGTATTTTGCCTTGAGTGTCATAAGATCATCCAGAAACTCCTTTGCAGGAAGGCCCTTGGCAGATGTCTTTTTTATCCACTCCTCCTTTATTGGCTCAACCCTTTTGTGCCACAAAGTGTATTCGTCGCTGCTAAGATGTATTATCTCTTCATTGTACTTATCCTTGGCCCAGGCAACCGAATCCTTTACGTGTTTGTCAATGTACTCGCCTGTCCAGAGGGAGTGCTCCCTTGAAAGCCCATCCATCACCTTTTTCACCTTTTCCGGAAGGCTGTCCCATTTCTTCTTGTTCATGACCACGGCGAAGGAGGTTGTCTGCATGTTGCAGATTGTTGCATATCGGCACGACTCAGCGAAGTTAAAATCCTTCAGGATGTCAAGGGACGAAAAGATGCCCTTTACAATTCCCTTTTGAAGGGCCTCAGGGGTCTCAGACATTGGCATTGCAACAGGAACGGCACCAAGGAGCTTAAGAGGTTTGACACCGGCACCGGTGCACCGCAGCTCATAACCCTTAAGATCCGCCAAGGACCTGATGGGTTTTTTAGACATGATGTTTGCTGGTGGTGCAGTAAAAAGGGCAAGGACCTTCACCTTTGAAAGGCTCTTAGGCTTGTATTTCATATAAAGATCGTAAAGCACTGCATTTGCCACCTTTGCCCCTGAAAAACCTATTGGCAGGTCCACCCCCTCCATGAGAGGAAATCGGCCTGGCTGATAGGCAAAGACAACCACACCTATATCTGCAACTCCATCTATGACTCCATCCATCATGTTCTTTGCGCCAAGAAGGGTGGAGCCAGGAAAGGTCTTTATGGTGACAGTGCCAGCAGTGCGAAGCTCAACCTCTGTCTTCCACTTTTCCATTTGCACACATGGAAAAGTGGAGGCAGGCGGAAAGTTTGCATAGGTGAGGGTGATGGACTGTGCCTGCGCCTTTAAAACCGTAAAACACCCCAAAATAGTAACAGCAAGGACTATCCCAACTGGAAGCCATACTTTCTTGATTCTCATTCTTCTTTCCTCCTTTTTCCTTTACCTGTTATCGAAAATCCTCTTGGATTTCCTCTCGGACCTTGGAAGTGCCCCATAATCCACTATCTGCACCTTGGCCGAGACCATTATCTGGTCTTTTATCTGTTTTTGTATGGCCTGTTGTATCTCCTCATCATAGGAAGGGTCCCCTGCGCTGTCCCGTTCCACCTTTATGGTCATAAAGTCCCGTGCATCCCTTCTTTCGAGGATGATGTTGTATTCGCTTGAAATCCCTTCCACATCAGAGAGTATCTCGTCTATCTGGCCCGGATAGATATTCACGCCTCGAAGTATTATCATGTCATCGCTTCTGCCAAGTATCCTGTCATGGCGGGGAAAGATGCTTCCGCACGGACAGGGGCCTGAAATCTTTCTCGTCAGATCCCTGGTACGGTACCTGATAAGGGGGCTTGCCTCTTTTCTTAAGGTAGTCACCACCATTTCTCCTATCTGGCCCTCCTCTACTGGTTGAAGGGTGTCCGGGTCAAGGATCTCAAGAATATAATAGTCTGCCCAGTAGTGGATTCCCTGATGAAGATGGCAGTCTATGCCAGGACCTGGCCCGTAAAGCTCTGTAAGCCCTGTTATGTCATAAAGATGCTCTGCTCCAAGATGGTCCAAGATGGCGCGTCTCATGGAGTCGCTGCACCTTTCAGAACCCTGGATGATTGTGCGTATTGAAATCTTGTCCTTAAGTCCTCGTCTTTTAATCTCCTCTCCAAGAAGAAGGGCCATGCTGGATGTGCAGCATATGCAGGTGGGTTTTAGGTCCACGAGAAACTGACACTGAAGTTCGAGATTTCCAGGGCCAACAGGGATTGCCATTGCCCCAACACGTTCGCATCCTGCCTGAAAGCCGGCCCCAGCTGTCCAAAGCCCGTAGCCGACAGCAATCTGTACCCTGTCTTTTGGACCAATGCCTGCCATTTTGAAGGCCCTTGCAAAAAATGTTGTCCAGTCCTCGATGTCCTTTCTGGTATAGGACAGAATCTTTCTCTTTCCCGTGGTTCCTGAGGAGGAATGGATCCTTACCACCTTTTCCTCCGGAACACTCAAAAGGGGAAACGGATAGTCCTCTCTTAGATGATGGGCCTCGGTGAAAGGCAGTCTTGAAAGATCTTTAAACCCCTTTATTTCTTCAGGCTTAACTCCTGCCCTGTCCATCTGTCTTTTGTAAAAAGGGCTGTTTTCATAGGCGTGGTGCACTGTCCATTTCAGCCCTTCAATCTGTATCTTTTCCAGATCCTTGGCATCTTTGATCTCGTTCATCAAATGAAACACTTCCTTTCTTGATATGGATTTTATCCATGCTAACCTGAAAGAAAAACCTTATCAATGTATGGCAGGGACCCATAAATGATATTCTCAGACAAAAAAGAGGCAGTTTCCTATCTGGACCGATTCCAGTTTCACGGTTTCAGGCTCGGTCTTGAAAGGATAGAGGCGGCGCTAAAGGCCCTTGGCAATCCGCAAGAGGCATATCCATGCATCCATGTTGCAGGCACTAACGGCAAAGGCTCTGTCTGCGCTGCTATTGCCACAATCTTGCTTAAAGCAGGTGTAAGGGTTGGTTTTTATAGCTCCCCGCACCTTGTAGAGCTAAACGAGAGATTCAGAATAAACCTTGAGCCCGTTGACGATCACTTTCTTAGATTCCTCATTGAAGAGACAGCCTCTTTGGTGGAAAAGGGATATGAACTAAGCTACTTTGAATTTACAACCGCTATGGCCTTTTCCTGTTTCAGGCACGAGCATGTTGACCTGGCTGTCATTGAGACTGGTCTTGGAGGAAGGCTTGACGCTACAAATGTAATAAAACCCACGCTTTCAATCATCACAAACATATCCCTTGACCATCAAAGCTACCTTGGCTCAACAGAGGAAGAAATTGCACGGGAAAAGGCAGGGATAATAAAAGAAGGCGTTCCGGTTGTGGCAGGGACGATTTCAAGGGGTCCGCTTGAGGTAATCCAAGGTGTGGCAAAGAGCAAGGGCTGTGAGCTTAAAATTCTCGGCAGAGACTATCGCGTCGAAAATTCATCCTCAGGCAACCGTTTTGATTTTATCTCTGAAGATCTTACGCTCAAGGGGCTTAGGTTTGGTCTAAGGGGCCCGTTCCAGATAGATAATGCTGCCGTTTCCCTTCAGGCATGTTGTAAGCTTAGAAGCCTTGGCTATAACATCAAGGATGAGGATCTTTACTGGGGCCTGTTAAACACCCGTTGGCCTGGAAGGAGTGAGTTGCTAAAAGGTGATCTTCTGGTCCTTCTTGAAGGTGCCCATAACCAGGCAGGCATAATTGGGCTTTTAAAAGAGCTAAAAGAGCTTGAAAAGGAGCTTTCAGTCAGCAACAAGATATTGCTTTGGGCATGCTCAAATGAAGGCGGGGATAAAGACCCTCTAAAAATGCTAAAAACCATCTCTCCCCTTTTTCAAAAGATATTCATTACAGAGCCAAGGGGTCCAAGAAAACCCGTGACAGTAAAGGAGTGGAAAGAGCTTACCCTGCCAAAACGTGCGGTCCTTAAAAAAGACTATAAAAAGGCGCTCAAAGAGATAGTTTCGAGATTCAAGGGTGATAATCTCCTTGTTGTGGCAGGATCTCTATACCTGGTTGGGCCAACAAGAAGCTATCTTCGTAGCCTCGGCTTTAAAGACCAGGAGTTAAGTAGATGGAATCTTTAATAAAAGCCCGACGCTCCACAACCAAGCCAAATATGACCAGCCCGGGAAGGTTTGCCAATGTATTTTGCCCCTATTTAACCCCCAAAAGGGCTTGAAAATTAAGAGAATTATTAGTATTAATTTAGAATTAATGTGCATTCGAATTATTTTGTTTAATAATCATAAACAGTTAGTGGACCACTTGAGAAAAAATTCTTGAACAGACAGCCTCTTTCCCACATTTTGCGTCTCATGGCCAGAGGTTTTTCCTACCCTGACAAGGAAAATACCTCAAAGGCCTTCTTCCTGGCAGTCAGGCAGGTGGCAGACTCCCTTGGGATTGCCCATGATGTTTCAGCGCCGGATCAAGACGAACTTAAAGAGGCATACACCCTGCTCTTCATAAACGAGCCAAGTGGCAGGTGGGCACCGCCTTTTTCATCGGTTTACATTGGGGGCCATGGCCTTCTTATGGCAGAAGGACGCGAACAGGCCAAAAGTTTCTACGAAGAGGTTGGCCTTTCACCAGCCACCTCTGGTGAGCCAGAGGACTATTTGCCAGTGGAGCTCGACTTTGTGGCACATCTTGTTGATACAGAAAGCAAGGGGCTGCTTTTGAGATTCCTTAAGGAACATCTTCTAAAGTGGTTTCCATGCTTTCACAGGAGGCTTAAGGCCATAGGGCCACATCCCTACTACATGCTTCTTGCAGATATGACATCAAGGCTTTTGAACCTAATCCATCAGGAGGTAATTGATGAAACGACGTAACTTTTTGAAGCTCTCTGCTTCTGCATGCGCTGCCCTTGCAGCCCTTGATCTGTCCAATAAGGGTTTTTTCAAGGCGGCTTCGGCCAAGGCATCCAATGGGAAAAACGCACTTCCTGGAAGCCTTGGATCAAAGGACGTTCCAAGTGTATGTGAGATGTGCTTTTGGAGATGCCCTATAGTTGGCAAGGTTAAAGACGGGCGGCTCGTAAAGATAGAGGGCAACCCAAAGAGTCCTGCAAATGGTCCACGGGTATGCGCGCGTGGCAATTCCGGTGTCCAGCTCCTTTATGATCCGGACAGGATAAAGTATCCGCTAAAACGTACCGGTCAGAGGGGTGAGGGTAAATGGGCACGGATAAGCTGGGATGAGGCCCTTGATGAGGTGGCCCACAACCTGCATAAAGCCAAGAACAAGTACGGACCCCATGCCCTGGCATATTTTGACCATGGTGCATCTGCTGAGTTCATGCGGGATATCTTCAAGACCTTGGGGACAGAGAACTACACCAACGAACCAGCCTTCTTTCAATGCGTTGGCCCTGCTGCCCTTGCATATCTCAAGACTTATGGCTACATCACCACAGGCACAAGGCAGTATGTGGACATGAAAAATGCCAAGGCCATGCTGCTGATAGGGACCCACATTGGTGAAAACATACACGTCTCCCACGTAAGGGAGTTCATTCAGGGGCTTAATAATGGCGCAAAACTTGTGGTTGTTGACCCAAGATTCTCAGTTGCAGCAGCAAAGGCGGACATTCACCTTCCAATAAGGCCAGGAACGGACACGGCACTTCTTCTTGCCTGGATAAACTTCATCATCACAGAAGGGCTGTATGACAAGGAATTTGTTGAAAGAAACTGTTCCGGATTTGACGAGCTCAAAAAGTCTGTGAAGAAATATACTCTCAACTGGGCATCTCCCATTTGTGACCTGCCAGTAGAAGACATGAAAAGGGCCATCTTGCTTATTGCCAAGAACCGTCCCCATGTATCCATCCACCCAGGGCGTCACTCCACATGGTACGGTAAAGGTGATACAAGCCGCCATCAGGCCCTTGCCATACTTGCTGCCCTCTTTGGCGCAGTGGGCGTAAAGGGAGGCCTCTACTTTCCTACACCTGTCAAGAAGGGGAACCTTGCCTTCGGATGTGTGAAAGAGGAACCAGAGACACCTGATGAGTCCATTTCCGAAGACTATTATCCCTTTGCATCCACCTTTGGCTCTCCAACCAGCAGAATAATTGAGGCGACCCGAACAGGAAAGCCTTACCCAATAAGGCTTTGGGGCATAAATGGTGTAAACATCATACAAACCATTCCAAATCCATATCATACCATGGAGGCCATAAAGAAACTGGACTTCATCTTTTGTGAGGAGATCCTACCTACAGAGACGGCCCTTTGGTCAGATATTGTCCTTCCAGGAGCCACATATCTGGAACGTTACGATACCGTCTATACCTTCGACCTTCTCACCCCATATCTCACAGTGCGTCAGCCGGTTGTAAAGCCTATGTTCGAGGCAAGATCCTCTTTCTGGATAGCAAGAGAGCTTGCCAAGCGGGCAGGGCTCAAGTGCTTTAACTACAACGACGAGGTGGAATTCATAGAGGAGGAACTTAAAGGTGCTGGCCTTACCTTGAAGAGCCTCAACGAAAAGGGTGGCCTTGTTGCCTATAAGGCCAATCCATACAGGGATCCAAAGAAACTGAAGGTGGCCACAGAAGATGGCAAGATAGGGCTTGCCATTGGAGACTTCGAAGACGAGGATCTGGACCCGATTCCTCGCTTCATCCCAACACCTGCCCCTCCAAAAGGCTATGTCAGGCTTGTATATGGCAGAAGCCCAGTCCATACCTTCTCAAGGACTATGAACAACAAATGGCTACACAATGAGATTCCGGAAAACTGCCTTTGGCTAAATGATAAGGTTGCTCAAAAGGCTGGCATTAAAGACGGAGAAGAGGTGGTGCTTGAGAACCAGGATGGATACAGGTCCTGGCCCATAAAGGTAAAGGTGACTGCTGGCATAAGGCCAGATACCGCTTACATGGCACACGGTTTTGGAAGCAGGTCAAAGGCCCTTACCAAGGCATACAAGCAGGGGGCCAGTGACCAGTTCATGATAACGGAATATGAGGACGACCCCTTCATGGGGGCATCCAGCCACAGGACAAACTTCATTCGTATAGTCAAGGCAGGCCAGGCAATAAATCTGCCTGAGCTTTGTCCTCCTCCCAAGGAGATCCCAAGGTTTGTGGCAAAAAAGAATAGAACAGGAGGCAAATAATGAGTCAGCTTGCCATGGTCATAGATCTAAACCGCTGCGTTGGCTGCCACGCCTGCGCCATTGCCTGCAGGGCTGAATGGGCCGTTCCGGTCCCTTATAGAAGAAATTGGGTAAAGAGGGCAGGGCCTGAGAAAACACCAAAGGGCATGTCCTTCACCTTTTACCCGGGGCTTTGCAACCACTGTGACCATCCAATGTGCATCACAGTATGTCCAGTGGACCCGGAAGAGCGAACTTTCAAATCAAAGGATGGGAAGATGAAGAAGATGGCTGTTAGGGCCACCTTCAAGGACCCGTTTACGGGTGTGGTGCTGATAGACAAGGAACGCTGCATAGGGTGTGGAAATTGTGTTGAGGCATGTCCCTATGGGGCAAGATACCTAAATGAAGAGCTTGATGACCCAAAGGCCGATAAATGCACCTTTTGTGTTGAACGGCTTGAACACAACCTTGAGCCTGCATGTGTAAGAACCTGTATCTCCGGGGCGAGGATCTTTGGGGACCTTTCAGACAAGAACTCTGAGGTTTACAGGCTTGTCTCCACCAAAAATCCCCTTCGTCTTACGTCCAAAGAGGTGAACATAGGGCCAAATGTGTATTACATTGGGAAAGAAAAAGACCTGTTTCTCGTTAAAAAGACCTTCGCCCCTCACGAAAGAAAGTGGGAGAATGTAAAGGCGCCTTCAAGAAGAAGGGTTATTCAAGCAGCCATAAAAGGGCTTACAAAGGCCATATAGCCCTCTCTGCTTCTGTTCCGCTAAGGGCCGGCAGGTTGCCCTCCTTGACTGCCGGCCTTTGTTTTTTAACTACTGCTGTTCAACCCTTTTTGGAATGTAAAAGTCTTAGAAGTTTTTTTGTACTTAGAGAGTTGACCACATCTTTTTTTTCCAGCCACCCCCGTCTTGCCTGATTTATTCCAAACCGCATAAAGCGGAGGTTATCCACATTGTGTGCATCTGTTGCAATGGAAATGCGAATCCCCATCTCCTTTGCAAGCTTTAGGTTCACGTCATTAAGGTCCAGCCTGGATGGTTGGGCATTTAATTCAAGGATGCAGCCCCGATCCTTTGCATGCTCCATGACCTTTTCCATGTCAAGGTCATAACCTTCCCTTTCACCTATAAGCCTGCCAGTAGGGTGGGCAATGATGTTGACATGTGGATTGTCCATGGCCCTAAGAAGCCTTTCAGTTTGCTTTGTCTTTGAGAGTTTGAACTTGCTATGAATGGCAGCAACCACGACATCAAGGTGGGAAAGGGCCTCATCGGAAAGATCAAGGGTTCCATCCTCCAATATGTCCACCTCAATGCCATGAAGGATGTGAATGTCAGGGATCCTTTTCCTTGCCTCCTCTATCTCTATTGCCTGAAGTTCCAGTTTTTTCTCATCAAGGCCCTTTATCATGGCAAGGCGTCTCGAATGATCTGTTATTGCAATATATGAATACCCAAGCCCCTTTGCTGCCCTTGCCATTTCCAATATAGTGTTTTGTCCGTCACTCCATTTGGTATGACAGTGAAGGTCTCCTCTAATCTCTGGCAAGGTAACGAGCTGCGGGAGCCTGCCCTCCATGGCCGCCTCTATCTCTCCCCTGTTTTCCCTAAGCTCCGGTTCTATGAAAGGAAGGCCCACTGCTGAAAAGATTTCGTCCTCGCTGCGTCCGGCGACCCAGTCCTTGCCCCTAAATACCCCGTATTCGTTGATCTTAAGACCTGCCTTTTGGGCAATGGTCCTAATGGCAATGTTGTGGGCCTTTGACCCTGTAAAATAGTGTAGGGCGGAGCCGTAGCTTTCCTCCTCAACTGCCCTTAGATCCACCTGTATGTCTGAAGAAAGAATCACCGTGGATCTTGTCTGTCCCTTGGAAATTATCGTTTTGATGTCTGGAAACGAAACGAAATGTTCTATTATTTTTTCAGGATTCGATGCAGTGACAAGGATATCAAGGTCACCAACGGTTTCCTTTCTTCTTCTGAAGCTTCCCGCAACTTCTATCTGATTAAGCCCTTTTGCCTTCTTTAAAAACCTGACAAGCTCCAATGCGAAGGATTCGGCATAGGCCCAACGAAACCGCCTGCCTTCTTTCTTTGCCAGGACAACCCCTTTGAGTATGGTCTGCTCAAGTTTTTTGCCAAACCCAGGAAGTGCGCTTATCTGACCTTTTGCTGCTGCCTCTCTTAGCTCCTCAAGGCTTGTTATTCCAAGGGTGTCGTACAGCGTCTTTATCCGTTTTGGGCCAAGGCCTTCCACCTTCAGAAGCTCGATCAGGCCTGGCGGCACCTTTGCCTCAAGTTCTTTCAACTTGGAAAAGGTACCGGTTTCGATTATTTCCCTGATTTTTCCAGCAAGATCCTTTCCGATACCAGGCAGTTTTGTGAGCTCTTCGCCCTGGGCTACCATTTCGGAAAGATCCCGTCCAAGGGACTCTATGGTGCGGGCCGCATTCCTGTATGCCCTGACTCTAAATGGGTTTTCACCCATTATTTCCAAAAGGTCAGCGGTCTTATAAAACTTCTGGGCTATTTGCTGGTTGACCATCAAACGCTCCTACCAAGCCATACCACTTCTTCTGTGGGGAACAAAAAGCACTGGGATCTGGCCATGGCGTGCAACTGCGTTTGCGGTACTGCCAAGAAACACCTCCGGGATGAAACCCCGCCCCTGGCAACCCATTACTAACAAGCTGAATTCACCACTGTTTGCAAGACGAAGAATCCTTTGGGCAGGCACGCCGTAGGAAACCTGGAAAGCACATTCAGAAGCCCCGTTTGCCTCAAGATGCTCCTTTAGTCTCAGGAGCCTTGATTTGTCTTCTCTGTCGAACTCTGGAAGCATATGTCTCAAGTAAGGATCGATCCTTGCTTTGTCATGCACGTGAAACAGGGTGACCTTCGAATGGTAGGCCGTTGCAATCCTTTCAAGCATCAAAAATGCCTCTTCTGCCGTCTGCGAAAAATCTGTTGCATAAAGGATATGCCTGTTCCAGGCCGTGTTGCCCCTTGTTGCAGGACCTTGGTAACTGTATTTTCTGAGCAGGAAAACCGGTCGTACAGTTTCATGCATAATGGAGTAGCTTACGCTACCAATAAGGGAACCCCTTGGCCCTCCACTGTGGTGGGAACCAACAACTATCATGGAAACATCATGCGACTCTGAAAGCCTTAGAATAGCACCTGCCGGCTCTCCCCGCACAAGCTCCACCTTGCACTCAAGTCCAAGAGATGCAAATAGTTCTGCCCTCTTGTCAAGCTCTTCACGAAGCCTGCTGAAAAAGACCTTATCAATTGTAAAATCCTTTGGCGGATTGATTGCATGACAAAGTATTATTTCTCTGACTCCAAGCTCCTTGCCGGGAAGATAGTTCATTAAGAATGAGGGATCAAAGCGAAGGTCATCTGCCAAAAGAAGTCTTTCAAACATGATTGGCCATCCTGATTTTTTCGTCAAGGACTTGATATAACTTAGTCTTTAAAAAGGCTTTAGGCAACGTGATTAGTCAGTTAGTTATTTTCCGCATGGATACATCAAGATCAAATTAAACCTGTTACGCTTTCTCATGAGTCGGATGCACAAGGTATTTTAAGCCCTATAGAAGCATCCTTATATCGCTTTGTTGGAATCTGGTCAAAACAAGGAGCAGACGTTTAAAAGGGGAGGTTTAACGAAAAAGTAAGGAGTGAGGCAAAGTGGTCAGATCGCCCCTTTTAGGACGTGGTCTTATCTTTTGGGCGCATGAATACGAAGAAAGGCAAGAGTTTGCTGTTACTTGAGCCAAAGCCCTTACATCTGTTGTAACCGTGTTTTTGAGAAAATAAGGAGGTTTTTTATGAATTTTTTAAATTATATGTAAATATTTAGAAACCTGCCTGGAAATCTATAGTTTTCATGTTTTTGTTTTATGTTATCTCTTGGTTCTCCTGAATTTTTGTCCTGCTCTTCCATGCTTTTTTCAGCAGCAAGCTCTGCCACGGCCTTCATCTTTTTTGCCTGGGCCTCTGCCGCAACCTTCCTGTCTTGGGCTGACGGATTCGAAGGGGCAAGGGCCGCCCTTATGACTACCTCCATCTTCTTTATGGTGGACTCTGGATCTTGTTCCTCGGATGTATCTATGGATACCTCACCGCCCACTGCATAGTTTTTGCCATCTGGCCCTTTTTGATACTTGTAACTTGCACCACCTCTGACATAGCGTCCTCCAGCCGACATGTGGGCCTGTTCATGGGCCTTGACCTCCTTGTCCCTTTTTTGAAGCTCCTGAACCATCCTTTGCTCTTCTTCTGAAAGCCTCTTTAGGCCATAGGCGGAGATGGAAGCTCTGTCTGCCCCTTGGGAGTTACCTTGTGCCTGCTCTGATTGGTTTGAACCTTTGTCTGCCTGGTCCTTTGGAAAAGATTGGCCTTGCTTTTGTAAGAAAGGATTTATCTCCTTTGAGGCAGGAGGTGTGGCGTATGGGGCAAAACTGTAAGAAGACACGTAAGGCATGGCCCAAACCTTTTCATTTTTAAAATGGTCCTTGGTAATTTATCGGTAAAAATACCATGCATGATTAATCTGGCCCCACCTTAAAGGCGTCTTTTTCTGCTAACACTTTCCCTGTGGATTAGCTTTTAGAGCAGGCCCTCTGATTTTTCTCCAAATACCTCTGCGCTAAATACCAGAATCTTGGTATTTGGGTCCTTCCAACAGCCAGGCATCATTCCCGCCTTTATGCAAGTCTGATCGAGAAAGGTGTATCGATCCCATCCGTATTCGGTTGCCACCTGTGGAAGCAGCACCCCGTGATATGGTCCGTTTATCAAATAGATTCCATGTTTGCCCACCTCTATTTCCTCCGGGCTTGATACAGGCTCCAGTGGAGTCAGGGCAGAGATTTCAATGTCTATGTCTTTGAGCTCATGCCTTTCAAGAGGTTTAAAACGAGGGTCCTGAAAGGCAGCTGCGATTGCCATGTCTGCAACTGTTTCATAAAGGGGTTTTTCAGATACAAAGTTGCCTATGCATCCTCTTAGTTGGCCATGTTTGTGAAGGGTAACAAAGGCCCCCCTTTTTTCTAAAAGTCCAGGGCTTGAGACCAAAGGAAGCTCAAGGGCCCTTCCTTCAAGTTCTGCCTCAATGGCAGATCTTGCAAGTTTGAGCAAAAAGATTCTTTCTTCCTTTGAAAGTGTCATGGCCTGCCCCTCCTTTACATAATGAAAATAGGCTACAGACGCCAGTATCTGATATTTCCTTTCTGAAATGCCGCCCTGTCAAATACGCTCTTTACGTCAATAACAACGCCTTTGTCAGGTGTAAGCATGTCCATTAAGGCATCTGCTCCTTTTTTAATATAATCATCATGGGCCACTGCCAATATCACTGCATCAGAATTTGCAGGAAGATCACGAAGAAGCCTGATTCCATAAACCTGTTGCGCCTCCTTTTCATCGGCAATTGGATCGTGGACAAGGGGATCAATTCCGTACTCCCTCAGTTCCTCTATTATGTCTATGACCTTGGTGTTTCTTATATCCGGGCAATTTTCCTTAAATGTCAGGCCAAGAATGGCCACCCTGGCACCCTGTACCCTCACTCCGGCATGAATCAGCTCCTTAACTGTGCGCTGGGCAACGTAGGCTCCCATGGAATCGTTAATGCGTCTTCCAGCAAGGATGACCTCTGGCCGATATCCAGTCATTTGGGCACAATAGGTCAGGTAGTAGGGATCAACGCCAATGCAGTGGCCACCCACAAGGCCTGGTCTGAATGGCAGGAAGTTCCACTTGGTGCTTGCCGCATCTAAGACCTCCTTGGTATCTATGCCAAGCCGGTTGAATATGAGGGCAAGTTCATTCATGAGGGCTATGTTCAAGTCCCTTTGGGTGTTTTCAATTACCTTTGCAGCTTCGGCAACCCGGATGCTCGATGCCTTGTAAACGCCAGCCTTCACAACAAGTTCATACAAAGAGGCAACAAGTTCCAAGGTTTC
>Ga0256833_1000675_pt1 | contig 26151 bp, 29 predicted proteins | sample 356284metaG_FD_190535 | JGI IMG/M metagenome (GOLD analysis project Ga0256833, IMG submission 190535) | Hydrothermal vent microbial communities from Mid Atlantic Ridge, Atlantic Ocean - 356-284 | ecosystem: Environmental > Aquatic > Marine > Hydrothermal vents | place: Atlantic Ocean: Mid... | reverse complement strand
ACTAATGAAGTTCCTTTGTGTTTGTCGGCTTCTATATAAACTTTTGTTTGTAATTTGGCATCGTTACCGGGAACACGGGCAAAAAACTTGGCATGTGCACCAATGGCTAACTCTCCCGGATTAAAAGGAGGTTGAGTATTTCCGTAAGGAGAAGTTTTGGTTTTTTGTCCTAACAATGAAGTAGGAGAGAATTGTCCTTTGGTCAAGCCGTAAATTTCATTATTGAAAAGAATATAATTCAAATCGATATTTCTTCTCAAAACATGAATAAAGTGATTTCCACCAATAGCCATAGAATCTCCATCGCCTGAAGCCACCCAAACACTTAAATTCGGATTTGCCAATTTGGTTCCGGTGGCTATTGCTGCGGCTCGTCCGTGGATTCCGTGGATTCCGTAATTATCCATATAATAAGGAAAACGTGAAGAACATCCGATACCGGAAATGAATACGATATCTTCTTTTTTCTTGCCTATTTCAGGTAAAGCTTTTTGGATGGAACGCAAAATAACGTAATCATCACAGCCTGGGCACCATCTGACTTCTTGGTCGCTGGCAAAATCTTTGAACGTATATTTTATTGCTGTTGTCATAGTTTCTAAGAGTTTAAAATTTCATCAAATTTTTTCATTAATTCGGATGAGCCGAAAGGCAAACCTTGAACTTTGTTATATTTTTCATATTTGAATTGCGGATAATTCATACGTAGGAAGTCTGCAAATTGTCCCATATTCAATTCCGCTACCACAATATTTTTAAATTTGGAAAAAGTTTCCGCTACTCCATGAGGTAAGGGATTGATATAAGAAAAGTGAGCTAATCCTACTTTTTTATCCGGATTATTTTTCTTGTATTCATTTACAGCGGTTTTCAAACTACCGTAGGTTCCACCCCAACCGACAACTAACAAATCTCCTTCTTGATCAAATTCTGTTTCCAATGGAGGGATAAAGTCTTTAACCTTACGAACTTTTTCAGCACGTAGTTTAACCATTTCTTCATGATTTTGTGGGTCATAAGATACGGTTCCTTCCACTTTGTCTTTTTCCAATCCACCGATGACATGTTCCAAGCCTGGTGTTCCGGGAATAGCCCAGGGTCTCGCTAATGTTTTTTCGTCACGAACATAAGGATGAAAATCTTCTTGGTATTCGGTAACCTGAAAATGTTTAATTTCAGGTAGTTCATCCAAAGTTTTAATTTTCCAAGGTTCGGATCCGTTACCAATATAACCGTCGGTTAAAAGAACGACAGGAGTCATGTGTTCCAATGTTAGTTTGGCTGCTTCAAAAGCTTTATCATAACTATCGGCAGGAGATTTTGCTGCAATAACTATTAACGGGCTTTCACCATTTCTTCCATATAATGCTTGCATCAAATCCGATTGCTCGGTTTTGGTGGGCAATCCGGTAGAAGGTCCGCCTCGTTGAACATCAACTACTACAAGAGGAAGTTCAAGCATAACAGCTAGACCCAAAGCTTCTCCTTTTAAAGCTAAACCGGGACCGGATGTAGTAGTAATTGCAAGTTTTCCTGCAAAAGAAGCTCCGATAGCGGAACTGATTCCCGCAATTTCATCCTCCGCTTGAAAGGCAATCACATCCAAATGTCTCCATTTTGAAAGCTCTTGTAGAATATCGGTAGCCGGTGTAATGGGATATGAACCCAAAAACAATTCCAAGCCCGCTTTTTTTGCTGCTGCCATAAATCCCCAAGCAGTTGCTTGATTTCCCATAATAATACGATAAGTTCCTTTGTCTTTTTTTGCTTCGGAAACTATATAATGTGTAGGCATCAGCTCCAATGTGTCTGCAAAATTATATCCGGCTTTCAGTGCTTTGATATTTGCTTCGACAACAATAGGTTTCTTTTTAAATTTTTTCTTTAAAAATTCCTCGGTATATTTTGGGTCTTTACTAAATAACCAATATAACATTCCCAAAGCAAACATATTTTTACTTCGGGTCATACTTTTACTATCCAATCCCGTATCTTTTAGAGCTGTTCGGGTTAATGAAGTCATTGGGACCGGAACAACATTATAGTTTGATAAAGAACCGTCCGTTAATGGATTGGATTCGTATTTTGCTTTTTGCAAATTGGAACGGGTAAAAGCATCTTCATCTACAATTACCATATGTCCGGGTTTCAAATCCTTGATATTGGTTTTTAATGCTGCAGGGTTCATAGCTACTAAAATATCCAAGGCATCTCCTGGGGTATCTATCTCGGTTGAGCCGATATTTACCTGAAAACCGGAAACTCCGTATAAACTTCCTTGGGGTGCTCTTATTTCCGCCGGATAATTGGGAAATGTTGCTACATCATTTCCTAAAAGTGCAGCAGAAGTTGAAAATTGAGTTCCCGTTAATTGCATCCCGTCTCCCGAATCACCGGCAAATCTGATGACTGCATGTTCCAGTTTTTGGGTTTCTTTATGATTAGCTTCTTTGCTCATAAAATTTAATTTTTCTATATGTGGGAACAAAATTAATAAATAAAATTACTGAAAAGCTGATTTTTGTTCTTTTTTTTCATGATTTTGTTGATAATATAAAAAATATTTATAATAAAAAATGCACGGATGATTTTCCGTGCATTATCTATAAAATATATTTAATAATATTATTCTTCGCTTTTTACTTCTTCATTGGCAGCCTCTTCAGCAGCTTTTGCAGCGGCTTCTGCTCTCTTGGCTTCAGCAGCAGCTTTTGCTTTTTGCTCTTGAATGGCTTTTTCGTCTCGGATGGGGGTAACTTCAAATTCCAAATCTACAATTACGTCTCTGTGTAAACGTATTTTTGCATTATATTTACCAATCCGTTTGATATTTCCCCCGATTACATTGATAAATTTTTTGTCGATATCAAATCCTTTTTCGGCTAAATATTCAGCCAAATTCTGATTGTTTATTGAACCGAACAATTTATCGCCTGCTCCAACTTTTGCAGGTATTTTAATCTGTAAAGCTTTTAGTTGTTCTGCAAGTTTTTGCGCTTCTTCAACTATGTGTTTTTCTTTAAAAGCTCTTTGTTTGATTTTTTCAGCCAAAACTTTTTTTGCCGAAGGAGTGGCTAAAACTGCATATCCTTGGGGTATTAAATAATTTCTTCCGTAACCGTTTTTTACGGTAACGATATCGTCTGCAAATCCTAGATTTTCAACGTCTTTTATTAATATAATTTCCATCGTTTCCGTTTTTTTATTTTAACATATCACCTACATAAGGCATAAGTGCCAAATGACGTGCTCTTTTGATTGCTTTTGCCAATCTTCTTTGATATTTTAAAGAAGTTCCGGTAATTCTTCTGGGAAGAATTTTTCCTTGTTCATTGACGAATTTCATTAAGAAATCCGGATCTTTGTAGTCGATATATTTGATACCGTATTTTTTAAAACGGCAATATTTCTTCTGATTGGGTTTGACTTCAATATCCAATTGAGTCAAATATCTTATATCGGATTGTTTTCCTGATGCTTGATCTATTGATGCCATCTTCTTTACGATTTTTTAGTTTCTTTGATTTTCTCTCTTCGTTTTTCTGCCCATTCAGCAGCATATTTATCCAACTTCACTATTAAGTGACGGATTACTCTTTCATCCCTTCTAAAAGCAAGGTCTAATTTCTGTACATCTTCCGGATTCATTTTGAATTCTATCAAATGATAAAAACCGGTTTTCTTGTGTTGAATGGGATAAGCTAATTTTTTTAGCCCCCAATCTTCTTCCCAAATCACTTCTCCTCCTTTTGAAGCTATAAAATCGTGAAATTTCTTTACTGCTTCCTTTACCTGATCATCAGATAAAACGGGAGTTAAAATGAAAACAGTTTCATAATGGTTCATAATTTATTTTTTATTTAAATTGGCTGCAAAATTAATGATTTTATTTGAATTCGCCAATTATTTCTTTAAAAATTGCTTGACAAAATTTTGTCCATTACTTTTTATATGTAAGAAATAATTCCCTGTCGGGAGTTTGGAAACATCTATTTTGTTTTCGAAAACAGGAATTTCAATTTTTTTCCCATTGATGTCAATAATATCAATGGAATTGATAAGTTCGTCGGTTTTAATATTGATAAAATCTTTTGTCGGATTTGGATATAATACAAAAGATTTATCGGATATATTATTTATTCCATTAGTATTTTCCGTAAGGTTTGTTGAACCGGTTGTAATATAATCACCACTTGTAGATCCATTTCCATTGGCAATATTTATGGCATAATATACCGTTAAATCACCTTGCGAAGTGGCAGGAGCCGTCCATTGAAAGTCCCAAGCGTGATTAGCATTTCCTAGTGAAGTATGTGTGATATAATTACCTCCTTGTCCGGGTTGTGTGTAAGAGTCCACGGACGATAAACCACCCATTTTGGCATTTGAGCTGTTTTCAATAGTTACTTGAAAACCTGTTTTGGGATTACTAACACCGGTTACTTCCAGATGCAGATTATAAGTTTGTCCGGGTTGATAAGTGTTGGAAGGGAAACCTGTTAAAGTTATTGTAGGGGTAGGGGCTGTTCCCGAAAAACTGTGGCAAGCCGTGCAATTGTTTCCATCGCCCGGAGATCCGGTATAACCGTTGGGAGCTCCTCCGGAATATCCCAATAATGCAAAAAGCGGAAGTAAGAAAATAAATAAGTACTTGTTTTTCATAATCGTTAATTTTTTTGCAATATATACAAAAATAAAAAAACCTGCAAAAAGCAGGTTCTTTATTAATTCGATAAGTTGTATCAAATGATTATTTTTTTGGTCTGGGTTCAGAAGACACTGTAAGTCTTTTTCTACCTTTTGCTCTTCTTCTGGCTAAAACTTTTCTTCCTTCACGGGTTTGCATTCTTTCGCGGAAACCATGTTTGTTTCTTCTTTTTCTTTTGGAGGGTTGATAGGTCCTTTTCATCGCAATCTATTTTCTAAAATTAGTTATTGTCAAAAAATTTTCTGCAAATATATAAATCTTTTTTGATATAAGGGAAAATTTGAAAATTTTATTTTTTGGAAATCAATAATTACGCCCCGACCAAAAATTTCTTTTTTTGTTATTTTCTTCTTCTTTTTTTATTTCTTCAATACTTACAACCTTTAGCAAATCTTTGTGTTGTTCAATGGCATATGCAATTTGTTCTACAATTTCATCCACACTATCATTTTCATAATCAATGGGGAGAGGAGGTTTAATTTTAAAACTTTGTAAAATCCCTCGTTTTTTTATTTGCAATCCTTTTTTATCAAAAGAACGTCTAAAACCATCAATTACAATAGGAATAACTATCGGTTTATTTTTTTTGATCAAGTGAGCGGTGCCTCTGCGAATAGGTTTGAATGGTGTGGTGGTGCCTTGTGGAAAGGTAATTACCCAACCGTCTTGTATGGCTTTACTGATATTGGCTATATCATCAAATTTTACGGGTCTTTTGACATCTTTTCCTTTGCTTCTCCAAGTTCTTTCGATAGGTATGGCTCCTACATACATAAATATTTTAGGTAATATTCCGGAAGTCATGGTTTCTTTGGCTGCAACATAATAAAGATTGGTCTTGGGATGAAAAAGATATTTGTATCCGGAAATATCATTTTGTCCGTTTAATGCAGCAAAAAATACATGATACATAGCAGCGGCATCGGCAAAATAGGTTTGATGATTACTCACAAAAAGAACCTGATTATCAGGCAAATTCCTAATGATATCCATCCCTTCTATTTTTAATTCGTTAAAACCTTTATAACGGCGTTTGGATATCAGCCCGAAAATAAACATAATGATCTTTTTAAAAAAAATTATATTACCAAATATGTCTCTTTTGAATAAACTCATGTGCTCTCTACATTTTTTTTATAAAGCCAAAAGTAAGAAATTCTGGTATAATAATTAAGGATTAATTAATATTTAACGTGGGTTCTATATAAAATGAAAGATTGAATTATTAAAGTTATACCTTATAAGTATATTCGAAATAATAAGAAATTAATGATTTGTAATGGAATATATATTTTTTATGTATAATTCACATTATTTAATTAATATTAATTATTTTATAAAGTAATGTTTCTATAACAATTTCGTCCTTAATGTTTTTTTTATGTAAAAATAAAATTTTGATTTATAATGAGTTGAGTTTATTTTTAAGCATTAGGGGGTTAGATTCATAGGCAAATGAATTTAGCCTTTTTGGCATGCGAAGTTTTTGCGTAAAATTTACTACAAGAAGCATCAACTATGTATGCTGTTTAAAGCTCTTATGAAGAATGACCAGGGTAGATGTTATTCAGAACAAAGCGACGATAGGAGCGTAGTGAAGAATCTAATATTTTTAATTTCTTTTATTTACTCCAAAACTTCAATAAATTTTTAATTTACTTATTTTGCTTATTTTTGTAAAAAAACAATATAAATTTTAATAATCACAAACTCCCCACAAGGAAAATGATTAAAAAATTATATGAGAGAGTAAAGCGATTCTATATATTTAAAGATTTAAGAATTGCTTTATGCTTAATAAAATACAAAATTTTAAACATATGAAATTACCTGTTTATTTAATTGCCGATAATTCTTCTTTAAAGGATGATATTTTTGTTATCCATACCGAATTTCCCCGTTTTATTTTAAATATAAGCACCGATGAAATAGAGTGGTTGGATAGTTTTTCAGATAAAGAAGCCAAGGAAAACGCCGATAGTATAGAGCAAGCCGTAAAAAAAGCTTATGAATTTTTTGATTCGGAGATGAAAAATTACGAATAACGGAACAATTCTGTCCTAAATATTTTTTTAAAACAAAAGTAATGTTTTGATTTATAATAATTTGAGTATGTTTTTAAACATTAGGGGATTAAATTCACAGGCGAATGAATTAAGCCTTATCGGCATACGAGGATTTTTCGTAAAATTTGAAGTGAATGGAAGGTAAAACTGTCTGCTGTTTGAGGTTAGGTTAAGGTTGTATTTAGAAAAAATATTCAACCGAGTTCAGACAGTTTAGTGAAATGAACAAAAAATTTAGAAAAATACTCGTTAGCCTAGTGTCTTGTCAAGTGTATGATGTTGTATAAGTCGTAGTAATTTTTGTGGAGGGCAAGGCATAAATTTTTCAGCATAGCCGTAGCTATGGTTAAAAATTTTAACGTAGCTATCTGCAAAAAGAACAAGACTTGGTGCGACAGAATATACTTGACAAGACACTATATTTTTTGTTACCATTGAGCAAAGTCGAAATGTTCATCGATTGAAAAAGTAAAAATTAAATTTATTTAGGACAGGATTGATAACGGAATTGTTTTTTTTAAGTTTTTTAAATATATTTGTTTTTTGAAATTTACATAGGTTTATGCTGGAAAGATATATACAAGACTTATTATTTAGATATGATTTGGTGATTATTCCCGGATTTGGAGGAATTATTGCCCGGAAAAAAAGTGCACGTTACAATCGTAAAACACACTTGTTCTCTCCGCCTTTTAAAGATTTGTCTTTCAATGCCAGCTTAACTGAAAGTGACGGGTTACTTGTGAGTTACGTGGCTTCCGTTTTGGAAACAAGTCATCAAAAAGCCGAAGAAGTTATTCGTCAACAAGTGGAAGTTTGGAAAAATGAATTGGAGATTAAGAAAAGGATTGTTATAGCCAATATTGGAATTTTCAGTTGGATAAACAACCGGATTATTTTTCAACCTTTATTAACCAAAAATTATTTGCCCGAAGCTTATGGCTTACATAGTTTTACGAGAGAGCCATTGGATAAAGAAATTTTAGAAGAAAAACAATTAACTTATAATATTAATCATAAAAATCAAAAAACAGTGGAAGATTATTTTTTTGAAAATCAAAATGAAGAAAAAAAATCTCCTAATAATATCCTGAAATATGCAGCCATTGCAGTGGTAGGATTGGCTTTACTAGGAGGAGGCGCTTATTATTTTATAGGCGGAAAGACCAATGATAATGAAAATTATCAAAAAGCTACATTTGTCGTAAAAAAAGATATGCCAGCTGTGGAAGTTGATTCTTCCAGTGAAAACAATACTCCCGAAAATCCTAATGTTTCGGATAGTGTTGCCGATAATAACCAAGAGAACGATATGGAAGAAAATCAGGAATCTAATGGAAATTCTGAAACTCAACCTGTCAGTGAAAATGCTTCAACAGATCAAAGCAGTGAAACAACCGCTTCTGATAATAATAGCGAAACTGACGAAGTAATTAATACGAACAATAACATAGCTCAGAAGAAATATCAATTGATTGTAGGTGCTTTTCAAGAAGAAGCCAATGCTCAGAAAAAAGTGGATGAACTTACGCAGCAAGGTTTTAACGCAGCTATAACCGGACAAAATTCTCGTGGTTTATATATGGTAGCAATTGATGCATTTGATAATTTTAATGATGCTAAGAATAAATTAAATGAACTACATGCAAATTATCCGGATCTTTGGATTTATGTAATTAAATAATTTTTATTCAACCATAATAACTTAACTGTTAGCCGGCGAAAGCCGGCTTTTTTTATAACATTTTTTTAACAAAGAAAACTGTTTTCTTGTGTTATATTTGTAGCAGACATAAAAAAACTTAAAATGAAACGAACATAAATTTTATTCATCAGAAACTATACAAAAGAAAAATGATAAGAAAATTTATGTAAGAGCGGTGTGGTTTCTTGTATGTAGAATTTTGGAATTGTTTCAAATTTGATAAATTATAAAATTTTAAATCCATGAAAAAATTATCAACAATTTTGATGCTATTTATTTTATTAACCGGATGTAGTGATAAAAATGAAAATCAAACAAAAAAAACTAAACTTATGAAAGATGAAAAACAATCTGTCGGTTTGGATTTGCAATATATGGATACTTCTGTCAGACCTCAAGATGATTTTTATAATTACGTAAACGGTCAATGGATGAAGCAAACTCAAATACCGGCTGATCGTTCGCGTTGGGGAAGTTTTGACGAGTTAAGAAAAAAAACCGACATCAATACATTGAAAGTCCTTAATGAAGCCATCACTAACAAGCAATACGAAGAAAATACCGATCAAGGAAAAGCCATTGCATATTTCAAATCGATAATGGATACCACCGGACGCAACAAAAAAGGAATTTCTCCGCTTAAACCTTACTTGGATAAAATTAATCGTATCCAATCCAAACAAGATGTTGTTGATTTTATGATTGAAAATGAACCCGTTTTGGCCTCCAATTTTTTTGGAGTCAGCATACATGCCGACATGAAAAACAGTAATATGAATGCGTTGTATTTGCATCCCGCCGGTAACGGACTCCCCGAGCGTGATTATTATGTAAGCAAGGAAGAAGATGCAAAAAAAATACGGAAAGACTATTTGAAACATATCGAAAAAATGTCAGCTTTCATTGGAATTAAAGGAGATAAATCCAAAAAATTTGCACAAAATGTTTTGGATTTGGAAACCAAATTAGCTCAAGCCAAATTAACAAAAGAAGAAAGAAGAAAACCTGAGAATCGTTATAATCCCGTTACGACTGATGAGTTAAAAAAAATAATTCCTGCTTTTGATACGGAAAAATATCTAACCGAATTAGATCTAAAAACAGATAAAATTATTCTTACGGATAAAAATTATTTCCAGCAGTTGAATTCTATTTTTGAAAATGCATCTTTACAACAAATAAAAGATTTATTGACTTGGAATTTGTTGCGTACATCGGCAGGAAAGCTTTCTACCGAAATATCAAATGCCAATTGGGAATTTTACGGCAAAAGATTGGAAGGACAAAAGAAACGCAAACCTTTAAATGAGCGTGCTTTGGGAACTGTCAATTGGAGTATTGGTGAAGCAGTAGGAAAAATTTATGTTGATAAATTATTTCCACCCGAAGCCAAAGCCAAAGCTAAAGAAATGGTGTCTTATTTGCAAAAAGCTTATAAAAAACGAATTGCTACACTTCCTTGGATGAGTGACGAAACCAAAAAGAAAGCAATTGAGAAAGTTGAAAGTTTAACGGTTAAAATAGGATATCCGGATAAATGGAAAGATTATGGCAAATTACAAGTAAAAGCACCTGAAAACGGTGGAACATATTTTGATAACAGTTTAGCAGTTGCCCGTTGGAATTTTGAAGAAGATGTTAACAAGCTTAACAAACCCGTAGATAAAACCGAATGGGGTATGGCTCCGCAAATTGTTAATGCTTATTATAATCCGCTGTATAATGAAATTGTATTTCCTGCTGCTATTCTTCAACCGCCTTTTTATGATTATCGTGCCGACGAAGCTATCAATTACGGCGGAATGGGAGCGGTCATTGGACATGAAATTTCACATGGATTTGATGATCAAGGAGCTAAGTTTAATGCGGAAGGAAATTTTGAAAATTGGTGGACCAAAAAAGACTTTGAAGAGTTTAACAAATTGGTAAAAAAATTAGCCGATCAATATTCAAAAATAGAAGTATTGCCGGGTGTTTTTGTAAACGGTGAATTTACGTCAGGTGAAAATATCGGAGACTTGGGCGGAGTAAATGCCGCATTAACGGCTTTGAAATTATATTATGCCGACCATAAAAAACCCGGAAAAATTCAAGGTTTCACTCCTGAACAGAGATTTTTTATGTCTTGGGCTACCATTTGGCGAACCAAATCAAGAGAAGCCGCATTAAAAAAACAAATCAAAACCGATCCGCATAGTCCTGGACAAGTAAGAGCCGTTCAACCTTTAAAAAATGTTGATGATTTTTATTCGACTTTTGATATAAAACAAGGAGATAAAATGTATTTGTCACCGGCAGAAAGAGTAAAAATCTGGTAAAAAAATAATTTTTTGAGCAAAAACTTTTTCATAGTAATCATTCTTATTTTGTCCCTGTATAAATTGCAGGGGCAGAATATATTTACACTAAAATCAGATGAGAAGGCTTTTGTTGAAATACCTTTTAAAAAAATAAATAATCTGATTATTATAAATGTAGAAATCAATGATATTCCCCTGAATTTAATCTTTGATACGGGAGTCAAACAAACAATATTACTAAATTTTAAGGAAGCGGATTCTTTAAATTTGAAAAAACTTAAAACCAGAATTTTTGTTGGAGCCGGTAATAAGAAAAAGAATATTACGGCTGTTAAAAGCATAGATAACAGAATAAAAATAGGTAAAAAAATTATTTCAACCAATGCTGACGTATTTTTGATAAAAAATGAGGATTTTAAATTTTCTGAGAATTTGGGGGTTCCTATTTTTGGATTTATCGGGGGTGATTTAATAGATGATTTTTTGGTGGAGATCAATTATCATAAAAATATTTTACGTTTTTATTCTATAAATTCTGAAAACATTAGAAAATTTCGTTCTTATAAAAAAATAGATATAGACATCATAGAAGATAAGCCTTTTGTGGAAGCAAAAATTTTTTTTGATAAAACGCATACTAAACAAGTAAAGTTGCTCTTGGATACCGGAAACAGCGATGCCCTATGGCTTTTCAACAGTAAGCATTTGAAAGTCCCCGCATATCTAAAAAGAATTCCCGACTATTTCGGTTTGGGATTTAATGGAGAAATTCAAGGAGAGCGATTCAAACTTAAACAACTGAAACTTCCAGGGAACATTAAGCTTAAAGATATTTATACGGCGCTGCCCGATAGTATTTATTATAAAGATTTGATACGCAACAACCCTTTTGACGGTATTATTGGTGGAGAAATTTTAAGACGTTTTAAAATAGTTTTGGATTATCGGCACAAAAAATTATTTCTAAAAAGAAAGTTTTGGAGCTATTTTGCCGAATTCCCATTTAATGACAGTGGTTTGCAATTGATTTATGCGGGAAAAGTTCCGGTTAAAATTGCTAAAACCGTTTCCAAATTTGATAAAGTGGATTATGATAAGCAAAATCAAATTATTATTCTTACGAAAACCGAATTAATTTATGAATATAAACTAATTGATAAAATTATCGTCGAATACGTTCGTCCCGAATCACCGGCTTACAAAGCAGGATTTGTCAAAGGAGATGTTATACTGAAAATAAACGGACATAATGTGTATAATTATAATCTCAATCAGCTGGAAAACAAATTTCTATACAAGACAGGAAAAAATTTACGTTTTTTGATTAAAAGAAACGGGTTAATTATGGAGCTTAAATTGGAAAATACCTCTCCGTTTTGATTAATTCATCAATTGAATAATCAGTTGAATATGAAACAATAATACTATAATCAAACCGGTATAATCATTGCAAAATGTTTTTACAATGGAAAAACCGAATTTTTTTTCAAATAAAGTTTCTATCATCAGTTTGGAAAACCAATGACAGAAGAAAAAAACGAAGAAAGGTAAAAAAGAAATACCCAACCAATAGTTCTTTTCCTGCCTACCATCTGTCAGTATAAAATAAACGAAAAACAATAGCAATATTATTATTTGGATTTTTATCGATAGCTTCTTTCCCAAAATAAATACGGTAATATCTAACAATACAAATGCAAATAAAAGTAGTATTATCATTGTGTTTTTTTTATTAAATCGACAACTTCCGACAATATCATAGCTGTTGCTCCCCAAATAAGTAAATTTCCCGTTTGAAAAGCGTGTAATTTATAGGTTTGATCAAAGTATTTTTTTTGAATGGGCACCGGTGGTAATCTCAAAAAATCTATAAGCGGAGCTTCAATAATGGCTTCAACTTCCGAAATTTGTCTTTTAAAAACCGGGTATTTATCGGTATAACCCAAAAATGCTTGAACTTTATAATTACTAATGGGTATATAAAGCGGAGATAATTTGCGTATAATATTAACTTGATTGGGGTCAATGCCCACTTCTTCTTTTGCTTCTCTAAGTGCGGTATCTTCCGCCGAATAATCTTCGGGTTCGGCTTTTCCTCCGGGGAAAGCTATTTGACCGGCATGATGCCCTTTGTAACTTTTTCTCAAAATAAAAACAATATGAGCCAAATCATTTTTCCCGGGATATACCAAACACAATACAGCAGAATTTTTGGGAGCTACTTTGTGATTTGCTTCTTTAAAAATATTTGCACGGACTTTTATGTCCATAATTTTATTATGAGATATTTTACCTTTTAAAGGAACTGTTGAAAGTTTGCCAAGCTGATATTTAAATTCTTCAAATTTCATTAAATGTTTGAAAAATAGTTGTGATCCTTCAAAATAGTGTTGATAAAACGTCTATCAGTCATTTCGTAAGGTTTTTCTATACCGAAAGTAAGTTGAATTTTGTTTGATAATTGTTCAAAAAGATCACGATTATAAGTATGATTGGCTTGATCATAAATATCTTTTATCAATTGTATTTGCTCTTCCGTAAGGTATTTGGCCTGGGGAAAAACCGGTTGATAATTTTTGTCCACTTGTTTAAAAATAGACTGATTAATATCTATTCTTTTTTTCTCAGATATCACAGTGGTCTGGGCTACCATATCTCCCAAACGTTGTCTTTTTTCACTGAGTAAAGCTACGATTAATCCCAACCCGGGCATAAGACTTACCTCAACGATTCTAAATAACCAACGTATAACAAAATCTAATAAACGCGGATGCGTATTATCAATTTTTACCACACGTATTTTCATTGCCATTTTTCCCGGGGTTTGACCGTTGTTCCAATATTGTATCAAAGGAAAGTATAAGAATGCAGGCAAAGTAAGCACCATTATAAAAGCATAAATTTCCATATCGGAGTTGATATACCTAAAATTCATTTTGGAAAGCAGATAAAAAACAAATATGTAAAACAGACCAATAATAAACGAATCTATGAGATAAGCAAAAATTCGGGCACCAATACCGGCTAAGTTTTGCTTGATTTGAACATTTTGGGCTGTTTGGATTGAAAAATTTGACATTATAAGAGTATTGTAAATGCAAATTTACACGAAATTTTTTATAAATATCATAAGATCTTTAATAACTAATACAAGAATAATACTTACTTTTGTCAAAAATTATTTGGTATAATCTTTAATGAAAACTTTAAAAACAAATTTGCCCAATATAATTACTTTACTTAACCTCTTTTCGGGAATAATAGCTTTGTTTTTTGTTTTTAAACACCAGTGGGACTTGGTTTTTTTGTTTGTGATTTTAGGAATTTTACTTGACTTTATTGACGGATTATTAGCTCGAAGTTTAGGAGTCTCGGGAGAAATGGGCTTGCAATTGGATTCTTTGGCGGATATGGTAACCAGCGGTTTGGTTCCGTCATTGGTTTTGTTTTTCTTGATAGAAAAGAGTTTGAAAATCGATGTTTTGGATAATTTTACATTGAACTTTCAATATTTATTACCTTTTGCCGGAATATTGGTGGCTTTGGGTTCTGCTTGGAGATTGGCAAAATTTAATATTGATGAGCGTCAAACTACTTCATTCATAGGGCTTCCTACCCCTGCAAATGCTTTGATGATTCTCTCCATTCCTTTTTTAATAGACAGTAAAATGGAGATGGCTAAAATTTTTCAAAATCCATATTTTTTAGTATTTTTTAGTTTTATATCTGCTTTTTTGCTGAATATGGAAGTAGCTTTATTTAGTTTGAAATTTAAAGATTTTTCTTGGAAAAATAATTGGAATAAATATCTATTGCTTGTTTTTTCATTGATTTTGCTTTTGATTTTCGGAAAATCAGCTTTGTTTTTTATCATAGTTTTTTACATCATTTTATCTATCCTAACAAAAAACAGGACCATTGAAATCACTCATTAAATTATATTTGATTATTATAGGGGTTTTTGCGTTGATCTTTGCCTTGGTTAACCTTACCGGTTTATTGAGTGTAGCTGACATACAACATTATTTACAACAAATCCAAAACGCATCGAGAACAACAATTTTTGTAGTGGTATTTCTATTGTTAGCTTCCGATGTATTTCTTTCGGTTCCAACGATTTTTATAGTTACTTATGCCGGACATATTTTAGGTTTTCCTTTGGGATTAACCGCTTCAACTTTGGGTATGTTGATGTCGGGTACTATTGCATATATTCTTTGCCGGTGGTCGGGGAAAAAAGCGCTGAAATTACTCATCAAAAAACAAGAAGAAATTGACGAAGTCAATTCTCTTTTTCACAAAATGGGCTTTTCTATGTTGTTGATAGCACGTGCATTACCTATGCTTCCCGAAGCAACTTGTTGTTTATCGGGGATGATGCGTTTTAACTTTTTAAAATTTTTGTTTTACTATTTATTAGGTACTATACCTTATGCCTTGGTTTTAACTTATTTGGGGTCCATTAGTACTGGGAAAAATATGACACCTGCCATATCAGGAATTGTAGGCGTTTATGCTATTTTGTATCTTTTGTGGTATTTTAAGTTGAGAAAAATAGAGCATTGATGGTATTTGAATAGCCAAACCGAAAATCATGTTCTAATTTTAACTTTATATCCATATTTTAATGATATTTGTTTAAGTATGACAAGATGTTGTTCCGTGGTTGTGATCATGGTCGTCAATTCCCGGCTCTTTTCTTTCGGCTCCATCCATTAGCCATTCCATCAAAAATTTAGGATTATCAAATACTTGTGCTTGTATATAAGTATTATTTACCTTGATTTTTTCAGGCACAGCAATTTTCTTGGGGTTTTTTAATAAAAAAGCCAACTTGTAAGCTTTGTGTGAGGCAATTTTAGGTAAAATATATTGAATAAACCAATCGATGGTTTCTTGTGAAATAAGATGCTCGACCTTTATCCAATCAACATAAATTTGATTAGCGCGTTTATAAATTCTTTTGTTTAAAAAATTAATAAATTCGTGATAAACACCTTCTTCGTCCATATATCCTGCATAATCTGTCCAGTAAAAATGCATAAGATATTGTAGCTCTAAATAATTAACTTTTAAAAATTTGGATTGATAGAGTATCATTTTTTTAAATTTATGGTAAAGTTAAGTTATTTTGGTTTTACAATTTAAATTTTTTATTATTTTTACAATAGAAATAAAAATAACTTTATGTGTAAACATTACAAAATAAAAGTAACGGGTAAAGTTCAAGGAGTCTGGTTTAGAAAATATACCCTTTTAAAAGCTTTGGATTTGGGTCTTAAAGGTATTGTTAAAAATGAAAGTGACGGAAGTGTTTATATAGAAGTTGAATCGGATAATGAAGAATTTTTACAAAGTTTTATTCAATGGTTATATGAAGGTTCTCCTCAATCTAAGCCAAAGGAAGTTATTATTTTAGAAGAGAAAAATGCTTGTTTGGGGTATAAAAATTTTAGTATTAAAAAATAATAAAAGCCGGATTTTTCCGGCTTTTATTAATCTATATTTGATTCGTATTCTTTTTGGTAAGAAGGATCCAGTTCAAAGTCTTCCATAAATTTGGTTGTATAATTTCCTTTTATAAAGTCCGGATCATCCAATAATTGTCTGTGAAAAGGGATGGTGGTTTTTACCCCTTCTATTACAAATTCATCTAATGCACGTTTCATTTTGGCTATTGCTTCTTCTCTTGTTTGTGCTGTTGTAATAAGTTTGGCAATCATAGAATCATAATAGGGGGGGATAATGTATCCCTGATAGGCATGGGTATCCAGACGCACTCCATGTCCTCCGGGAGCATGAAAGGTTTTGATAACGCCCGGAGAAGGTCTGAAATCATTATAGGGGTCTTCCGCATTTATTCTACATTCAATTGAGTGAAGTTTGGGGTAGTAGTTAACTCCTTGTATCGGTATACCTGCTGCTACTTTGATTTGTTCTCTAATCAAATCATAATCTATTACTTGTTCGGTAATGGGATGTTCTACTTGAATCCGGGTATTCATTTCCATAAAATAGAAATTGCGGTGTTTGTCCACTAAAAACTCAACAGTTCCTACTCCTTCATATTTTATGCTCTCAGCAGCTTTTACGGCTGCTTTTCCCATTTTATCTCTCAATTCATCGGTCATAAAAGGAGAGGGAGTTTCTTCAATAAGTTTTTGGTGGCGTCTTTGCACCGAGCAATCTCTTTCGGATAAATGTGCAGCTTTTCCATATTGGTCTCCTATAATTTGGATTTCAATATGCCGAGGTTCTTCGATGAGTTTTTCCAAATACATTCCATCATTTCCAAAGGCGGCTTTGGCTTCTTGTCTAGCACTTTCCCATGCTTTTTCCAAATCTTCGGGTTTCCAAACGGCACGCATACCTTTTCCTCCACCTCCGGCAGTTGCTTTAAGCATAACCGGATATCCGATTTCTTCTGCTATTTTTTTTGCTTCATCCAAATCATCTAATAAACCTTCCGAACCCGGAACCGTAGGAACGCCTGCTTTAATCATGGTTTCTTTGGCAGTGGCTTTGTCTCCCATTTGATTGATCATTTCGGGTGTAGGTCCGATAAATTTAATATTATGGTCTTGACAAAGTTTAGCAAATTTTGCATTTTCAGCCAAAAATCCATATCCTGGATGAATTGCATCCGCATTAGTTATTTCGGCGGCTGAAATGATTGCCGGAATATTCAAATACGATTCACTACTGGCAGCTGGTCCGATTTTTACCGCTTCATCGGCAAAACGAACATGCAAACTGTCTTCATCTGCAGAAGAATAAACTGCAACCGTTTTTATCCCCATTTCTTTGCATGTGCGTATTATACGAAGTGCTATTTCACCTCGATTGGCTATTAATATTTTTTTAAACATACTGACAAATTTTACAAGGGTTCAACTAAAAATAACGGTTGATCAAATTCCACGGGAGTAGCATCTTCTACTAAAACTTTAACAATTTTTCCCGAAACTTCGGATTCAATTTCATTGAAAAGTTTCATCGCTTCGATGATACATACCACATCACCTTCTTTTATAGTATCTCCCACTTCGACATAAGGGGGTTTGTCCGGAGCAGGTTTTCTGTAAAATGTCCCGATAATCGGAGCCTTTATGGTTATGTATTTGGAATTATCGGGTTCATTATCAGTAGTTACGGGAGTTTCCGGGTGAGTTTGTGCAGCCGGTGTTGCAGCCGGAGGAATTGCAGGTTGTGTATAAACCGTTTCAACGGCAGTTGGAGCTGCTGTGATGTATTCAGGTTTGTTTTTGATGGTTATTTTAAAATCTTTTTTTTCAATTTTTACTTCGCTTAATCCGGATTTAGCGACTAATTTTATGAGATTTTGGATTTCTTTATTGTCCATATTTAAAATTTTTAATGTGTTATGTTAATTTATTTTGAACGCAAAATAAGTAAAAAATATCAAAATCAGAGTAAAAAATATCAATTTTAACAAAAAAAAAGACCATTTTTGAGCAAAAAATGGTCTTTTTAAGCATATTTTAGAAGAGTAACTTTTTAAGCTTCTTCTTGTTCATTATCAATTAAAACTTTACCTCTGTAATACAATTTTCCTTCGTGCCAATGCGCTCTATGATAAAGATGTGGTTGACCGGTAACGGGATCAATAGCTATTTGAGGCATATCTAATTTGTAATGTGTACGTCTTTTTCTTCCTCTGGTTTTGGATTGTTTTCTCTTCGGATGTGCCATTTTTATTTCTTTTTATCTGTTAATAATTTTTTTAATGCTTCCCAACGCGGATCTATATCTTTTATTTTTGATTTTTCTTCTTTACCCGTTTCATCTGCATTGATGATATAGTCCGTATTACTTGTTTTCATTTTGCCCGAAATTATATCGGGGTGCACTCTTTTCATCGGAATACTTAAAATAATATTCTCGTAAATCTGTTGTGCAATATTGAATTTATGTTCATTATAAGGCAAGATGATTAAATCATCTCTTTCGTCATTATATTCTTCACCGAATTTTATCAAAAAACCTTGCGTTCTCTCCAATGCTTGATCATACATTTCATTACTGATGTCACACGGAATATTGATATTTCCTTTGGAATGAATGTTAAATTCCAACATATTGTCGGATTTTTTCATTTCCACTGCTACATCTATATCACATTTTTCCGATTCGTCAAAAGCATATTCATCCAAAAAACTTTGATCGATATGATAATGAAACCGGTGAATTCCATTGGTTAATCCGGTAAATTTTATGTCAAACAACTTTAAATTATTCATCTTCATATAATTCGGACTGCAAATTTATAATTTTTTTTAATACGATAAACAATTTTTTATTTTTTTATTTGTGATTCTAAAACATTTTCGGTTAGTTTCTCGTATTCTTTACGTTTTTTATAGATATCTAGAGCGGTAAAAACGGCTTCCCGGAACGAATCCGGATTAGCAATTCCTTTTCCGGCAATTTCATAAGCCGTTCCATGATCGGGAGATGTTCGAATTTTATTAAGTCCGGCAGTAAAATTAACTCCTTTTCCAAAGCTAAGTGTTTTAAAAGGTATAAGCCCTTGATCGTGATACATAGCCAAGACGGCATCAAATTTTTTATAATTATTTGATCCAAAGAAACTATCGGCGGAATACGGTCCGAATACAAGATGTCCATCGTTATTCAGTTCTTCAATAACGGGTTGAATTATGTCAATTTCTTCTTTTCCGATGATTCCTCCGTCTCCGCTATGGGGATTAAGTCCTAAAACGGCAATTTTGGGTTTTTCCAAACCGAAATCTTTTTTTAGACTTTCTTCCATTGTTAAGACTTTCTTTTGAATTTTTTCTTTGGTAATTTGCCCCGCTACATATTTTAAAGGAACATGATCGGTTACCAAGCCCACTTTTAAATCTTCGGTTACCATAAACATTAAAGGATTGCCTTCTAGTTCTTGTGCTAAATAATCCGTGTGTCCAGGAAATTCGTACTCTTCCGATTGGATGGTTTTTTTGTCAAAAGGAGCGGTTACCAAAACATCGATTGTTCCTTTTTTTAAAGCTTCAACTGCTTTGATGAAGGAATCAATGGCATATTTGCCAATTTCTGGATGGGGTTTTCCCAGTGTAATAGGTACGGGTTCTTTCCAAAGATTTAATACATTTAGTTTGTTGGGAAAAGCTTTTTCCATATCCATTATTCCATGGACGGGAATATCTATTTTTAAAGCTTTTTTCTGATAGGATAGGGCTTTGGTTGAAGCAAATACAATAGGAGTACAAAAATCAAACATCAATGAATCTTGAAAAGTTTTAAGAATGATTTCCGGACCAATACCATTCATGTCTCCAATGCTAATACCTACTTTTATTTTATTGGATTTTTTTTTCATCAATTGGAAAATTTTATATGGAACAAATTTACATTAAATTTTTTATTTATTCGATTTTAAAAAAAAATAAGCGGGATTAAAACAATCCCGCTTATTAGGCCTATTAGTTTGTGTGTGAAAGATTAATAGCCTGTAATTTTATAAATTTTTTAAATCCCTATCCTAAAAAAGCGGCATACATCCAAGTAAGTTTTTCTTGTTCGCGTATATAATCACTCATCAAAGCATTGGTGCCTTCATCTTCTATTGAATCCGAAAAGTCCAATATTTCTCTTTGTTTGCGAATCAAAATTTCAAAAGCATTTAAAATCTCTTGAACATCTTTGATGCCGTTTTGTGTTTCATTCGCTTCTTTAATTTCCGATTTTTTTACATAAACGGAATAGCGATGCTCGGGTGTAAGTCCTAATGTTAAAATACGTTCGGCCAATTCGTCAATTTTTAGAATCAAATCGTTGTAGAGTTCTTCAAATTTTGCATGTAACTCAAAAAATTTTTCTCCTTTGATATTCCAATGGAATCCTCTAACATTTTGATAAAAAACCGAATAATTAGCCAAAAGATCATTTAATTTTTCTGCTAATTCTTGACTTTTTTTAGGGTCTAAACCTATATAATTTTGCTTTTTCATAATTTGTTTGTTTTTTATTTTTTTGTTAGCACAAAAGTATGGCGACAAGTTTTATCAAGCAATAAATAATTATTATATAATTTTATTGTGCAATTATATTTGTTTATCACAAATAATAAAAACCGCTTGAAACAAGCGGTTTTTTATTATTTAAAACTTAAAATTTTACTTCAAAGCTGTCAAAACATCATCATAATCGGGTTCATCAACAATTTCGGGAACTTGTTGCGTATAGATAACTTTTCCGTTTTCGTCAATCACTACAACCGCTCTTGAATAAAGTTCTGCCAAAGGACCGTCAATAATTTCTACCCCATAATCCTTTCCGAAGTTTCCACTACATTTGAACCCTGAAAGATTGATTACATTTTCGATACCTTCGCTGGTGCAGAATCTTGCATGAGCAAAAGGTAAATCTTTTGAAATTGCTAAAACTTTGGTGTTGTCCAAAGCGGTTGCCAATTCATTGAATTTTCTCACCGATGCAGCACAAGTAGGGGTATCCAAACTCGGAAAAATGTTTAATACCAATTTGCTTCCTTTGAAATCATTTAAAGTTTTGTCACTCAAATCGGTTGCAGTAAGCTTAAAGTCAGGCGCCAAACTTCCTTTTGATGGGAGTTCTCCTATTGTATTTATTGGATTTCCTTTTAATGTTATTTTTGCCATTTTATTCTGTTTTTTTGTTTGTCAAATATACATTTTATAAATTAATTAAAATTAAATTTTTATTATTTATTTTTATAATATTTATAGTTTAAACTTATAATACATTAGTTTTTATTTTTAATTGACTGAATAATCTTTACTTTTGTATAAAATGAGTGATATATGAAGAGAAAATCCCTTGAAGAAGTACATAGCAGTGTGGATACTTTGAAGAAAAAAGGTTTTTTTCGGAAGTTACTGGCTTTTATGGGACCGGCTTATCTCATCAGTGTCGGATATATGGATCCGGGGAATTGGGCAACGGATTTAGCCGGTGGAAGTCAGTTTGGTTATACTTTGATTTGGGTTTTATTGATGTCCAACATTATGGCTTTGCTTTTGCAAAGTTTGAGTGTACGTCTGGGAATTGTTAGGGGGTTGGATTTAGCGCAGGCTTGTAGGGAATCATATCCCAAGCCAGTTAATTACGCACTTTATTTTTTGGCGGAAATTGCTATTATTGCCACTGATTTGGCGGAAGTTATCGGGATGGCTATCGGATTGAATTTGTTATTTGGTATTCCTGTTATTTGGGGAATTTTGATTACTTTTTTGGATACGTTTGTTTTGCTGTTTTTGATAAACAAAGGTATGCGAAAAATGGAAGCTTTCATCTTATCCTTGGTTTTTATTATCGGATTGGCATTTTTGGTTGAAATGTTTTTGGCAAAACCCCATTTGGGAAGTGTTTTGAAAGGTTTTATTCCTTCCATTCCCAACAGTGATGCCTTGTATATTGCCTTGGGAATTATAGGAGCAACGGTGATGCCGCATAATTTGTATTTACATTCTTCTTTGGTGCAAACCAGAAAATTCGACTGGACTAAAAAAGGGATCAAAGAAGCTTTGAAGTTTAATTTTATCGATAGTGCCATTGCCTTAAATTTGGCTTTTTTTGTGAATGCCGGAATATTGATTTTGGCAGCGGCAACTTTTTATAAAGCCGGTTTGTTTCAAGTAGCCGAAATACAAGACGCTTATAAATTATTGGAACCTTTGTTAGGTTCAAAACTGGCTCCTGTATTGTTTGCCGTAGCTTTGATAGCTGCCGGTCAAAGTTCTACGATTACGGGAACACTAGCCGGACAAATTATTATGGAAGGTTTTATCAATCTGCGTTTACAAGCTTGGGTAAGGCGTATGATAACCCGTTTGTTTGCTATATTGCCTGCTATAGCAGTCGTTTGGATTTTCGGAGAAGCTTATACGGGCAAAATGCTGGTTTTCAGTCAGGTGATTTTGAGTTTACAATTAGGTTTTGCGGTTATTCCCTTGATACATTTCGTAAGTAACAAAAAAAATATGGGGGGGTTTGTAATTGGAGTGCCTGTTAAAATTTTTGCTTGGATAATTACTGCCGTTATTGTGGGCTTGAATGCGACTTTGGTAGTTGGGGAGTTAAAACATTGGTTGGTGCTGATAAAAAATCCGCTTTGGATAATACTGATATTTATTGTTTTGTCCTTGATTGTGGTATTATTATTATATATAACCTTTATGCCTTTTGTCAAAGGCTTAACCGGAAGGAAATTGGTATTGCATGCTTTGGAAGATATAGATTTGGATTTTTCTCCGCCGGTATATAAACGTATTATGATTGCTTTGGATTTTTCCGATATCGATAAAGAAGTTTTGCGTCACGCATTGGCTTTGGGAAATCCGCATACCGAATATTTGTTGACGCATATTGTGGAAAGTATTCCGGCAATTTACCACGCCAAACATTCCCGCGACTATGAAACTTTGAAAGATGCTGAGGTTTTGGATAAATATGCTGAAAGAATAGGGGCACTCGGTTATAAGGTGCTGACCGAGATCGGATATGGTTCTCCTAAAAATGCAATTCCTGAAATAGCTGTAAAATTTAATCCCGATGTGTTGGTATTAGGTTCGCACGGACATAAATTTTTAAAAGATGTTTTGCTTGGCACGACAATAAATTCTGTGCGTCATCAGTTGAAGATACCGATATTTGTGGTTAGATCATAAGTTTATAAAATCTGTCCCAAACCGAAAAATATTGCGAATAAAAAAGTAGCTATTGCCAATTTTTTTAATTCGGGGTCAAAGTCTTTGGGGTTTTGTATTAAAATGATTCTTGCAGTATGTTTTAATATTAAAATATACGGGAGAATAAAAATCCATTGCCAAGGACCTTTATAATGGTGATAATTATATGCTTGTACCAAAAATAAAGGTAAAATCATAAGTAAAATATGATATTTTTTGGCATTTTGCAACCCTATTTTGACCGGAATTGTGTTTTTTTTTGCCTTTTGGTCGGATTGAATGTCTCGCATATTATTGAGGTTAAGCACCCCGATACTTAAAAAACCGATGCTCAAAGCCGGAAAAATTAAAGTCCAATCCAAGTGTCGGGCGTAAAGAAAATATGCACCGATAACGGAAACCAGCCCGAAGAAAATCAATACGAATAAGTCGCCCATACCAAAATATCCGTAAGCTTTTTTTCCAATGGTATATTTGATAGCCGCCGTTATGGATGCTAGTCCCAAAAATAAATAAAATAAGATGATTTTCCAATGTTGTATACCAAAAGCCGTCAATACCAGCCATAAAGCAAATATGAAAGATAAAACAGCGGTCCAAATAATGGCTTTTTTCATTTGAGCAGGCGTAATTTTCCCCGATTGTAAAGCTCTTGAGGGTCCTATGCGATCCTGATTATCAGTCCCTTTGACTCCATCGCCGTAATCGTTGGCAAAATTGGAAAGGATTTGAAAAAGTATGGCGGTAATTAAGGATAATATAAAAATTTTCCATTGGAAATATCCATCGGCAGCTGCTAAAAAACCGGCGAGAATTATTCCGGATAATGAAAGCGGAAGTGTTCGGAGACGGGCAGCTGATATCCAGTTTTTAATCATTGGAATTTTGTTTTAAAAATTTTTGTGCTTCGAGTAAATCTTCTTCGGTATCGATGCCGAAATTGATATGGTCGGTTGTTATCATTTTTATGCGGTATCCGTTTTCCAGAAATCGCAGATTTTCCAGTTTTTCTATTTTTTCGAGCTTGGATTCTTGTAAATTTGCAATTTCCATTAATACGGATTTTCTAAAAGCATATACCCCGATATGTTTATAAGCCGTTTGAAAACCGTTGCTACGCGGATAGGGTATAGGTGCTCTTGAAAAATATAAGGCAAAATTGTTTTCGTCGGTTACCACCTTGACATTATTGGGATTGAGAAATTGTTTTTCATTTTTGATTGCTATCATTAAGGAAGCAATATCGATGATTTGCCGGGTATCATTTTCAAAAACTTCGATTAAACTTTGTAATTGTCGGGTATCTATAAAAGGTTCGTCGCCTTGAATGTTGATGATGATATCAGCTTTAATATCCGGAGCAAATTCGGCAATACGATCGGTTCCGGTAGCATGATTTTTTTTGCTCATTAATGCTTTTCCGCCATGATTTTTTATTTCATTAAGAATATCTTGGTGGTCGGTGATCACAAAAACTTCATCGAACAGCCGGCTATTTACGGCTGCTTCGTAAGTTCGCAGAATAACACTTTTTCCCAAAAGATCTTTCATAAGTTTTTCGGGGAATCGTTCGGAAGCCATACGTGCGGGTATTAGTGCTGCGGTTTTCATTGTTTGGCGTATTTTTCAAGGATTTTATGAACTTGGCTGCTATTCCAATCGGCAGCGCCTGTTTTTTGCACAACGATATTTCCTTTTTTATCGATAATATAAGTTGTAGGAATACTAGATGATTGCAATTGCGGTGGAATTTCGGATTGCATAAAATATACCGGAAGTTCTTGAAAATCGTTTTTTTGCAAAAAAGCTTTGACCTTTTCGGGTTTATCGTGTGCTACAAAGAGAAATACGATATCTCGATTGTTTTGATATTTTTCATAAAGTCGTTTCAGACTGGGAAGTTCGGCGACACAAGGCGGGCACCAGGTAGCCCAATTGTTGATGAGAATAACTTTTCCTTTATATTGATTGAGGTTAGTCAATCGGTTTTGTTTATCGACCAGTTGCCAATTGTAAGTTTCTAAATGTAACCGGTTTTCTGGTTTTATTTCCAAATTTTCAATTCGTGAGGTAACGAAAGATACTCCTTTGATAAGTAAAGCTCTAAGCGGCATTCCAGCCGGGGTAAACATAAAGAGTAATAAACCGAAAAATAAAAGGTTTTTCCATTGCTTTTTGATAAAATCCATTGATATAGTATTTGTTGCAAAAATAGGTAAATAATTTTGAATTATGAATGGTGCTTGATGACAGATGACTGAAGTCGGAAGTCGCAGGCGGGAAGTTTAGGAATATGTTCGTAAATCGAAGGAGTGTAGTTAAAAATACTCGTCGTATCTATGGATATGACTGTGTTTTTTGCCTTGAACTCGCAAAAATAATTCTAATTTATACCGGAATAAAAAATAGGTGCTTTTGGTATTGGGCGGCTGGCATAGGAAGGGGCACGCCATAGAAATTAAAAAATTAAACGTAAATTTGTAGGACAAAATCCGTATTTATGAAAGGTATTATTTTAGCCGGAGGTTCGGGAACTCGTTTATATCCACTGACGATGGCGGTTTCCAAACAACTGTTGCCGGTATATGACAAACCGATGATTTATTATCCGCTGTCGGTATTGATGTTGGCGGGAATCAGAGAGATACTGATTATTTCC
>Ga0256833_1000674_pt1 | contig 26159 bp, 20 predicted proteins | sample 356284metaG_FD_190535 | JGI IMG/M metagenome (GOLD analysis project Ga0256833, IMG submission 190535) | Hydrothermal vent microbial communities from Mid Atlantic Ridge, Atlantic Ocean - 356-284 | ecosystem: Environmental > Aquatic > Marine > Hydrothermal vents | place: Atlantic Ocean: Mid... | reverse complement strand
GATGAAGCGACCAGTGCCCTTGATAGAGAGACAGAGGAAGAGATATTCGGAAATCTATTGAACCTTGAATGGAACCCTGCCATAATATGGATAAGCCACAGGGAATACCTGCTTGACAGGTTTGATAAAGTACTGAGATTGGAGAAAGATGATAAAACCCTCCAGAGGGTTAAAAAATAAAAGGAGGTTTAGATGTTCTGGATCCATGACCCTATTTCTTATCTGTTGTCAATTAGCGACTCTATGTGTGTTGTTTTGACAGAATGCACCTGTGTTGGAGATGAAAAACTTGTTTCAAACAGCAAGTGCAAGAAGAAGATAATAAAAGTGAAAAAGAAAAAACAGAGTAAAAACAAAAAGAAAGGCAAAAAGTAAAACCATATATTTAATGTTTTCGGAGGCCGGCACCATAGTGTCGGTCTTTTTTTGTTTTCTGATATAATCTTTTCGTTGAGAGAATTTTGTGAGAAAGAAGGGTGAAAATGGATTATGTTTTTATAGTCAGGTACGGTGAGATATTTATAAAGGGAAAGAACAGAAGGTTTTTCGAAAACAGGCTTGCTGGCAATATCAGGAAGATCTTAAATTTTAAAGGTTTTGATTACACCCTTAAACAAACAAGGGGAAGGTTCTATGTTGAGGGAAAATCCCTTGATATACTTGATGTTTTGAAGAATGTCCCCGGTATTGTCTCTGTTTCTGCCGGGAAAAAGTGTAAAAGGGAGATAGAATCAATTGGTAAAACAGCACTTGAACTTTTTTTTCTCCTTGAAAAAAAGCCTTCTTCTTTCAAGGTTGAAACAAAGAGGGCGGACAAAACCTATCCGTTAACCTCCATTGAGATAAGCAAGAAAGTAGCAGATTATGTTTTGAAAAACGGTATAGATACTGCGGTTGATGTGCATGACCCGGAGGTTGTAATAGGGGTGGAGATTCAAAAGGGTTTGGTTTGCGTTTTCTGTATAACCGAAAGGGGTATTGGGGGGCTTCCAGTTGGTGTTTCTGGAAAGGTTGTTACAATGCTTTCCGGTGGTATTGACTCCCCTGTTGCTTCCTTTTTAATGCAAAAAAGGGGGTGTGAAATTTTCCCCGTTTACTTCCACGGCTTTCCTTTTACCTCGGATATGGTGAAGCAAAAGATTATAAAGTTAACTGAAAAACTTACAAAATTTCAGCCTGAGATCAAACTATCAATAGTGAACTTCACTCCTGTTTTGAAAGAGTTGAAAAAGAAATCACCGGACAAGCTGATTATAATCTTAATGAGAAGGTTTATGGTGAGGGTTGCGGAAAAACTTGCGGAGAAGTACGGTTGCAAAGCAATTGTTACAGGGGACAACCTTGGTCAGGTTGCAAGCCAGACCCTTGATAACCTTCAATGTATAACAGATGCCTCCAAAAACCTTATTTTAAGGCCTCTTTTAGGCTATGATAAGCAGGAGATAATCTCAATTGCAAGGGGGATTGACACTTTTGACATTTCAACTGAGCCTTATGAGGACTGCTGCTCCCTTTTTGTGCCTAAATTCCCTGAAATTTACGGTAAAATTGAAGAGGTAAGAGAGGCTGAAAAGCCTTTTGAGATAGAAAAACTTGTAAACGAATCAATAGAATTAACCGAGGTAATAGAGGTGGGAGGAAAAAATGCACAATGACAATTCAAATGGAAAGGACAATGCTTTTCAGAAAAGTTACTGTATTCTAACCGGAAAAAAACAGAGCCTGGACGAGATGATAGACTTTCCCTGCGATTACACATTCAAGGTTATGGGGAAGGCTGATGTTTTGAACATAGAGGATGTGGTATCAAAGATGGAAGAGATTATTGAAAGGGAGATAAACAGAGATCTTATCTCTTTAAAAGAAAGCAGTGGTGGAAAGTACAATTCATATACAATAAGGGTTTTTTTGAAAGAGGCTGAGGAGTTGAAAAGGATTTACGAGTACTTAAAATCATTGAAAGACAACAGCACTGTGGCGTATTATCTGTAAAAGGGGGAGGATTAAATGGGCAAAACCTTTGCTGAAAAGATACTTGCAAAGAAGGCTGGCAAAAACTCTGTTGTTCCAGGAGAGATAGTTGTGGTAAAGCCTGATTATGTTATGAGCCATGACAATTCTGCCGCAATTTACGGGAAATTCAAATCCATTGGGGCTGAAAAGGTTTTTAACCCCGATCAGGTTTTGATAATTCTTGACCACTGTGTCCCCGCTGCAAGTGAGAAGTATGCAATGAACCACAAAACAGTGAGGGAGTTTGTTGAAAAGTACGGTATAAAAAACTTTTACGACATAAATACAGGGGTATGTCATCAGGTTGTAATTGAAAAGGGGTATGCAAGGCCTGGAAGGCTTATTGTTGGAAGCGACTCTCACACTGTGTCTTACGGTGCCCTTGGCGCTTTTTCCTGCGGTATTGGGAGAAGTGAGGCTGCTGCAATATGGGCAACAGGGGAGATATGGCTTAAAGTCCCCAGAACAATAAAGGTTGATTTTAAAGGGAAACTGAAAAAGGGAACAACTGCAAAGGATGTAATGCTTTACCTTATTGGAATGATTGGCGCTGACGGTGCTTTATATAAGTCAGTTGAGTTTTCCGGGGAAGGGGTAAAGGAGTTTTCAATTGCAGACAGGATTGTTTTTTCAAATATGTCTGTGGAAATGGGTGCAAAAAACGGGTACTTTGCCCCTGACGAAAAAACCTTTGAGTACTTAAAATCAAGGGGGGTGTCCGAAAGCGATTACGAGGTAATTCTCCCCGATGAGGATGCTGAGTACGAAAAGGTAATTGAGATTGAACTTGATAAGGTTGAGCCTCAGGTTGCAAAGCCCCACACTGTTGACAATGTTTCCCCTGTAAGCGAGGTAAAGGGGACAAAGATCCATCAGGCTTTGATTGGCACCTGTACAAATGGCAGGATTGAGGATATAAGGGCGGCCGTTAAGGTGCTTGAAGGAAGGAAGGTTAACAAAAATGTAAGGCTTCTCGTTTTTCCTGCCTCAATGGAGGTATATATGCAGGCTTTGAAAGAGGGGCTTTTTGAAAAGATTATAGAAGCAGGGGGCATTGTAATGAACCCTGGCTGCGGGCCCTGTCTCGGGGCTCATGAAGGGGTGCTTGCACCGGGAGAGGTTTGCATATCAACCGCAAACAGAAACTTTAAAGGGAGAATGGGTTGCAAAGAGGCTTTTATCTACCTTGCCTCTCCTGAATCTGTGGCTGCCTCTGCAATTGCGGGGGAAATAATTTCTGTGGAGGATTTGAAATGAAGATATTTAAGTACGGAGACGATGTAAATACAGATGTTATATTTCCCGGAAAATACACATACACAATTACCGACCCTAATGAGATGGCAAAGCATGCACTTGAAGATTTGGACCCTGATTTTGCAAAGACTGTTGAGAAGGGGGACATAATTGTCGCAGGGAAAAACTTTGGGTGTGGCTCATCAAGGGAGCAGGCTGCAACCTGTATAAAGTATGCAGGGGTTGATGTTATTATTGCAAAGTCTTTTTCAAGGATATTTTACAGAAATTGCATAAATTCAGGTCTCCTTGCAATTGAATGCCCGGAGGTTGTGGATAAGATAAACAAAAAAAGCAGGATTGAGATAAAAAGAGAGCAAAACAAACTGATTGTTGACGGGGTTGAGTATTCATATCCGCCAATCCCCGAGGCAGTCAGAGACATTATTGATTCAGGGGGGCTTATTTCATATCTTCAAAAAAGGTTTAAGAAGGGTTAATGGGCGTTAAGATTGAAAATGCTTACATCTTAAAATCATTTACAATCAATGAGGCGGATAAAGTTATTGTTGTATTGAACGAAAAAGGTGAGAAATTGTCTTTAATTGCAAAAAACGGGGCAAGGATAAAGTCAAGGTTTCAGGGCAAATTGGAGCCTTTCTCATTCGTTAAACTTGAATACTTTGACAGTGGTAAATCCGGATTGAAGCCTTTGAACTCTGTTGAGGTTTCAAAAAACCTTCAATCCTTTATAAAGGGGGATATGAAGAAGTTTCTTGCCTTTTCTTTTGTAAACGAGGTTATTGATGCCTTTGTTTACGAAAAAGAGAGGAACCCCAGAATTTTCAGGCTTTTGAAACACATTGTTGATTGCCTGGAAAACGGGGTTGGCTTGAAGGATGCAATCACCTATTTTTCTCTGTGGATTTTGAAATTGAGTGGAATTATGCCGGATGTGAAAAACCCTGACCTTTCCGATGAAGATATCAAATGTGTTCAAGATATTTTTAAAACCCCCCTTGATAAACTCGGGTGTTCAATTTCAGAAAAACTTTTTTTATTTGCAATAGAAAAGATTTTCACATCATCAAATAAAGACTTTAAATCGTTTTCAATGCTAAAAGAATTTCTTTAATAGTTTTTTAAAACAACCAGCTTATCTTTACAAATGCCACCTTTTCTTTGTCTCTGCCTAAAAATGTGTTGTTTGTAAGGGTTGTGGTGTCTGTTGAGTTTGTTACCCCCGCATAAATTTTTCTGAAACCATCCTTTTGCCATGTTAAAAGGAGGTAAAAGTAATGATGGGGTATCTTTATCCCATAATCCCTGTAATCGGGCAAACTTGACTGATACATTGTTTTAAGGCTTAATCTATTTGTGAAAAAGTACTCTCCGTTGAATTGCAGGGCCCTCTGCCTTCTCAGCCTTGAACCTGTAATTTTATCTTCATAGGAGTAAGCAAAGAGGGTTAGGCTTATATGCAATTGGTTGTACTCTGAAGACAGGCCTATGTGAAAGCTCTTTTTGTCCACAAGCATTGGGTTGTTCCCGTAAAGTATTGAGGTGCCCCGTGAAATCCCTATGAATGGAGAGAACAATTCATATTTACTCCATGAAAAACCGATGCTTTTCCCATTTACAGGGTACACCCTGCCCCTGTACTGTTCGTTAGAGGTGAAAAAGGAACCGTGGACCCCGAATCTTCCGTTTAGTGTGATGTTTGCCCATGTTGACACGGAGTTTTCAAGAAAATCAGAGTTGTAAAGGTACTGCATTGAGTAAAAAACTCCTGCACCTGCCCATTTTATTAAACCTCTGTCTGTTCTGGGATTGTATGAAAAGTTCTGTCCGGCAAAGTATTCTTTTATATTGTTTCTGATTACGAAACCCATGTTGTTTACATAATCAGGGGATTTAAAACTGTAACCTGCGGTGGTTATTGCATACTGATTCCATTTGTATGAAATGTTAAAACTTCCCGCTTTGCCGTGCTGGGTTTTTTTAATTCCTTTTAGAGATGTTGCCACTCCCTGATAGGAGAGGTTCCATTTCTTTATCTGGTTTTGTCCATCAATTGAGACAACCTGGTTAAAGAAACTTCCGAAGTTTCTTAAAATGTAAAAGCAGCCTATGTAATTGCCCGGAGAAAAGGTGTAATTGCCTCTTATCACATTCCAGTACACATCTTTGCTTTTGCCGTTAAGGTTAAATCTCTCGGCAGGGACATCCTTTTCCATTGCCGAAATAATGGCAACCCCGTACCTCTTCTTTCTTGTTGAAAGTTTAAGTCCATACTCTGGTTTTACTATGTTTCTCGTGTAAACAAGTTCAATCGGGGAGGAGAATGATTCCATACCATCCATGAAAAATGGCCTTTTTTCCTTAAAGTACACCGGGTATCTGTTGTTTATCTCCTGATACACATCGTCAGCCTCAATCTGCGAAAAATCAGGGTGTATGGTGAATTTTGCCACTGTATCCGAAGAGAAATCGTACTCACCTGTTAATCCTATACTCATTTTGTCAAATGAGTGGGACCTCTTTTGACCCCAGTTGCTTTCAGTTTTTGAATGGGAAAAAACGGATTCTGGTATTAGTTTTAATCTTTTTTTTCTTGCCCCGTGAAGATTGTCCAGTATTAGCATTGCCTCTCCATCTGTTATGTCGTTTGAATTTCTGTCAACTGGGGTTGAGTTTGTTATTTCCATAAAATCTCTTGGTATGTACCTTTGTGCATCAAAGTACCAGACACTTTTCCCGTTTTTATCCACTTTCAGGTTAATACTTGAAAATGGAATGGCTATTTCAATTGTCCATCCCCAGTCATAAAATTTTGTTGCATGCTTGAATTCAAGGTCTATGTCCTGCCTTCCGTAACTTGTCATGTCTATTATGGAGTCAGACACATCGTTCATTGAAGATATTGCAATTACATAGAACTGTTTGCAATCTCCAAAGGGATTGATTGATATGGCCACAGAGTCAATATCGCTCCACACATTGTCCCTTCTTCTTCTTATCCTTTTTATCTTTTCAGGATTTGTGTCGTAACATTTAAACGCAAAAACAATTTCTTTCCCATTGTGGAATATAAACATCTCTGTTTTCTGGGTTGGCTTTATATTGTCTCCAGGGTTTGTTTGAACGAATTTATCCCAGAAGAATGCGTGTTTGTACACCTCTTCGTCTAATTTCCCGTCGATCTTTACCTTTGCTTTCCTGATAAAGGGTATATGAAAAGTCTGAATTTTTTGCTTTGCTTTCAGCGGGTAAGAAAAAGCGAAAAAAGTAAACAACATGAACACTATCTTTTTCATATTACCTCTCCCTGTTTTTTTAAGAGACCACAGTATTTTACGATAATTTTTCTGAAAAGTTTAGTGTTATTTGTATAATAATGGTGTAATAATGGTGGAGGTAAAAATGAAAAGCACACCGGCGGGAAGAGTGCTTCTCCCCCTATTCGGGATCTTTTTACTTGGAGTTGTTTTTTACTGGTTAAAAACCGGAAAGGCATATATCAAGGGAAGCGTCTATTACAGGGACAAAAATCCATTTGGATTCTGGTTTTCTGTTGCACTTTTTGGTGCAGGGGGTGTGGCAATTTTGCTATTGTCTCTTTACCTTTTTATAACTGCAAAATAAAAAAGGGGGAAACCCCCCTTTATCTCATTGCCTGATCAAGGTCTTCTATAAGGTCATCAACATCCTCAATACCAACTGAAAGCCTTACAAGTCCGTCTGTAATACCGGCCTGCTCCCTTAACTCCTTTGGCATACCTGCATGGGTCATTGAGGCAGGGTGCTGGATAAGTGTTTCAACTCCCCCTAAAGATACAGCAAGGGTGCAAACCTTCACAGAGTTCATCATCTTTTTCCCCGCTTCAAGCCCGCCTTTTAATTCAAATGAGATCATTGCAGAGTAATCCTTCATCTGTTTTTTTGCTATTTTGTGCTGCGGGTGGGATTCAAGCCCCGGGTAAAATACCCTTTCAACCTTCGGGTGTTTTTCCAGAAACTCTGCGATTTTCATTGCATTTTCGCAATGCCTTTCCATTCTCAATGGGAGGGTTTTTATTCCCCTTAAAATTAGGAACGCCTCCAATGGGGAGATTATTCCACCTAAATGCTTGTGGGTTGAGTAAAGCGCTTTGTAATCACCTTCTGTTTTTGCAATAACACAGCCTGCCACAACATCGGCATGGCCGTTTAAAAACTTTGTCATTGAGTGAAGAACAATGTCTGCCCCCAGATTCAAAGGTTGCTGCAAAACAGGGGAAGAGAATGTGTTGTCAACAACAAATTTTGCGTTTATACTTTTTGCAATATTTGAAACCTCTTCAATGTCTGTTACAACAAGGGTGGGGTTTGCAGGTGTTTCAACATATATCATCTTTGTGTTTGGCTTTATTGTCTTTTCAATCTCCTCAAGGTTTGATGTGTCAACGAAGGTTGTCTCAATTCCAAAGTTTGAAAAAACATTTTTCAAAAGGGTTGATGTTGGACCATAGACAGATTCTGAGGATATTACATGGTCTCCGCTTTTTAAAAAGGTTGAAAATATAAGTGTTTCTGCTGCCATTCCGCTTGATGTTACAAGTGCTTTGTAGCCGTTTTCAAGGGTTGCAAGGGCTTTTTCAAGGGCCTCAATTGTCGGGTTTCCTATCCTTGTGTAAATATAACCCTTTCCCTTTCCTGCAAAGAGATCTGCCCCGTGGTCTGCGTCTTTGAATTTAAATGTTGAGGTTTGATAGATTGGAACATTTACTGATAAATGCTCGTTTTTGTCCATTGTAAGGTGGACACATTCGGTATTGATCTTATGTTTCATAACTCACTCCAGAAATTTTATTTTAATGGTCACACTTGTTTTCGCTTATTTCAAGGGTGCCTTTCAGGTAATCAATTGCAACCTTTTCAGCATCCTCTCCGCTTACCCCCTTAATAACAGCGACCTTATTCCCCTTTAAAATAGCCTCTGCCTTTGGGCCAATCCCCCCTGTAAGCACAATGTCTGCTTTATTTTCGGCAATCCATTGAGGGATAACATTGGGCTCGTGGGGAGGGGGTGTTAGATCCTGTCTCTCGATTACAACCTTCTTTTCCCTGTCTGCTGTTATAAATGCAAACAATGGGGCATGGCCGAAGTGGGCGGATGGATTGCCGTTTTTATCAAGGGGTATTGCAATTTTAATAATCCTTTTGTCAATCTCAAATTCTTCCTCTTTTGATGAGTTTATAATCTCTTCAATAACAGGTTTGAACATTTCCATCTCTTTTACAGCCTTGTGAAGTTTCCCATTGTCCGCTTTATCCATTAGATTATGACTTAAAGGAAGGCTTGCAAGCAATTTTATTTTAAACTCTTCAGCAATCCTCTCCCCTCCCTTTCCGGGAAATATTCTGAATTCTTTTCCACAATCGGGACAGATTGTTTTTGCCATATTCTCAACAACCCCCGTTATCTTTATGCCCATTTTTTCACAGAATGTAACGGATTTTTCAACATCAATTACAGATACATTCTGCGGGGTGGTTACAAGTATTGCTTTTGCTTCCTTCATCAACTGGAATACGGTTAAAGGCTCGTCCCCGGTTCCCGGAGGGCAGTCAACTATAAGGTAATCAAGGTTTTCCCATTCAACATCGTATATAAACTGCTCTATTAACCCGATTTTCAAAGGGCCTCTCCAAATAAGTGCGTCTTTTTGCGATTGAAGGAGAAAGCCTATTGACATTACTTTAAGGTTGGGCAGCACCTTTAGCGGTACAAGTTTTTCGGCAGGGGTTAATCCAGGTCTTGAATTTGTAAGCCCGAAGAGGTTAGGGATAGTTGGCCCGTGCACATCAACATCCATCAGTCCCACTTCATACCCCTCCATTGCAAGGGATACTGCTATTGCACCTGCAACCGTGCTTTTCCCCACTCCCCCTTTTCCTGAAAGTATTACAATTTTGTTTTTTATCTTTGACAGGGTTTCCTGTATCTCTGCATCCTTTATCATTCTGTCAAAGTCTTTATTATGATTTGTTCCGCACGAACCTGTTGAACAACTGTTTGCCATTTTATCCTCCTTGTTCTTTGCAATTGTGTTTTTTTGTGGGGGGTATCTCTTTATTGCACTTTCGGCACCTTTCTCTCTCCTGAAAAGCGACATTTCCCCCCTCGACGGTTATGGCCTTTCCTTCAATTATTGCAGTTGCAATCTTCTTTCTTGCGCTCTCTATAAGCCTTGTAAATGTGGGCCTTGATATGTTCATCAACTCTGCTGCCTCTAAATGCTCCAGTTCTTCGTAATCACAAAGCCTTAAAGCCTCATATTCGTCAAGGGTTAAAGTTATGTTTTCAATCATTCTGAAGGGTATTCCAACAGGTTTAAATGCTTTAACCTCCGGTTTTTTCCCTATTAACCTCAATTTTCTCGGTCTTACCATTTAATCTCCTAAAAGAACATTCGTTCATAACTAATATAGCAAAAATTTTTATTTTTTGAAGTTACTGGTACTCTTTTATCTCTATTTCCCCTTTCAAAGCCTTTAAACTCCCCTCGGCAAGGGCAAGCAATTCATCTTCTCCCGGATGAATTACCACCTTTGCAAGAGGCTCCACCCTTTCTTTTATCCAGTCTGTAAGCATTTTGGAGTGGGCAAGCCCCCCTGTAATTATTATTGCATCTGTTTTGCAGAATAGCGCAACATGGTATGCTCCGATCTCCTTTGCAACCTGATATGCCATTGCCCTGTATATTGTTTCAGCCTTTTTGTCGCCGTTTTTTATCAACTCTTCAATCTTTATTGCATCGCTTGTTTTAAGGTAAGCCATAAGGCCTCCCATTCCCACAGCCTTTTTTTTCATTGTTTCAGGTTCATACCTTCCTGAATAGCAAAGCTCAATAAGTTTTAGTGTTGGCACTCCACCGCTTCTTTCAGGGGAAAAGGGGCCGTCTCCCGATAATCCGTTGTTTACATCAATTACCATTCCCTTTCTGTGTGCCCCAACGGTTATCCCCCCTCCAAGGTGGGCAACTATAAGGTTTAACTCTTCATACCTTTTCCCTATTGAATCTGCGTACCTTCTTGCAACCGCTTTTTGATTAAGTGCGTGAAACACTGATTTTCTCGGATTTTCGGGCATTCCTGAGTATCTTGCAATGTCAATCATCTCGTCAACAACAGGTGGGTCAACAATGAAAGCAGGCTTTCCCCCTGCCTCTCTGCCAAGCTCGTCTGCTAAAATTGCCCCTAAATTTGATGCATGCTCCCCGAATTTGGCGTACTTCAAATGCTGCTTCATCAGGTTGTTTACCCTGTAAACCCCGCCGGGTATGGGTTTTAAAAGCCCACCCCTCCCTGCAAATGCGTCTATTTCATCTAAATTTATATTGTTTTCCTTTAAAAAGTTTAAAATAGCCTCTTTTCTGAAAGGGTACTGGTCGTAAACACTTTTGTATTTGAGTATTTCCTGCGGGTTGTGTTTCAGGTTTTCAACCTTTATAGGCTTTGTGTTTTTAAAAAAGCCTATCTTTGTTGAGGTTGAGCCCGGGTTTATTGTCAGTATTTTGTAAGCCATAAAACACCTTATGAGTTGACCACTGCAAACACTATTGAATAGAGTTTTGTTTCGGCACTGTCAGCCCTTGAAGTAAGCACAATGGGTGCCTTTGCCCCTGCAATCAAAGCAGCAGCCTTTGCCTTTGCAAAGTATGTAAGGGATTTGTAAAGCGCATTTCCTGTCATAATCTCAGGGCAGATTATTATGTCTGTATCCCCTGATACCTCTGATTTTATCCCTTTGTGCTCCGCAGCCTCTTTTGAGATTATGTTGTCAAGTGCAAGGGGCCCGTCTGCAATTATCTCTCCTAACTGACCCCTTTTTGCCATTGCCGACAGTATTGCCGCATCCTCTGATGCCTGGACGCCGGGTTTTACCTTTTCATTGTGGGTTAGAAATGCAACCTTTGGTTTTTCCTCAACTATGTTTTTCATAAAGTTGACTGCGTTTTTTGTAATGTGTATTTTCTGGTTTATGTCAGGCGCTATATTCATTGCAGCGTCTGTAATTAAAAGCAATTTGTGATAATTGGGTATTTCAAAAAGGGCAACATGGGATAGTATTGAGTTTGTCCTCAATCCCCACTCTTTGTTCAGAATTGCCTTTAAAAAGGTGTCTGTGGGGATTAACCCCTTCATCACAATGTCCCCCAATTTCTTTGAAACAAGAGAGATCCCGTTTTTTGCAGATTCTTCAGGTGAATGGGAGTTTAATATTTCAACCTTGTTTAAAGGAATTTCGGTTTCTTTCAGTGCTTTTTCAATGCTTTGTTTTTCTCCCACAAGTATTGGCTCAATTATTTCAAGCTCAATAGCCTGTTTTATTGCTTCAAGTACAGGTAAATCCTGCCCTTCAACAACCACTATCTTCTTCTTTTTTATGCCCTTTGCCTTATCAATAAGGTTTGAAAGTTTTTTCATTTTTGCTCCCGCTTACTTTTCAAGTTTTCTAATCTTTTCTTCGACTGTTTTTCTCAAATTTTCTATTAACTCTGCTCCTTCTTCTACAAGTTTTTCACACTTCTCTTTCATCTCGTTTACAAACTCTCTGTCTTCAATTCCAGGAAGGTTTATCAAAACATTTAATACAGCACCCCTTAAACCTGCATAAGCCACCTCTCCCCCAACGCCTGCATCTGTTACAGAGTTAATGTTTCCGTTTTCCGCAACCTTTATTGCAACCTCAATTGCTTTAAGAGAGTTTTCCGCTGTTTTCAATGGCACTGATATTGCCTTCTTTAACCCTTCAAGCATTGCCTTTTCCCTTGCCTTTTTCTCCTCTTCTGTATTTTTGGGCATCTTCATTGCAACAAAGTATTCGTTGAAGGCGTCTGTGTCATCGTCTATTCCCCTTACAAGTTCGTCCTTTATCTTCTGTGCCTCTTCCCCTATTTCTGCCATTAAATCCTTTACTTTCAGGTATTTTTTCTTTGATATTGTAAGCCCGGCAACCATTGAAGATAACCCTGCCCCAAGTGCAGAAGCAAGTGCTGAAACAGAGCCTCCCCCAGGTGCAGGGGTTGCCCTTGAAACCTCGTCAATTAACTCTTTCACACTCATGTTTATAAGTTTTCTGTTATCAAGGGATGGGTAGCCTAAAACCTTTTCCTTTATGTTGAAGCGGGACACATCGTTTAACCCCATCGAGTAAACCGCTGTTTTTAAAACATCGTCAAGAGGGACACCTGCCGATTTTCCCTGCTGTTTGAGGTAATAGACCCCTGCCTGATAAAGGGCTTCAAAGGGGATAAGCCCGACCACCTCGCTTCCGGTTACAACAAGCCCCCTTTCTGCTGCAAGTTTTCTAACCTCTTCCAGTACTATATGGGGGGGTGTTACCTTGTAATTTGTAAGGTTTATTGATATTTGAGCCCTTTCGTACTCATCAACATACCAGCCTATTGCCTTGCAGAACCTGAATTTTCCCGGCTTTATTGCAGGTTTTCCAACAAGGTCCGTGTAATCAATCCCATGCTCTTTGTATATTGCCTTTAAATCGTATCCATGCTCTTTTTCGCAATGTTCAAACAATTCCTGTTGTGTTTTTGCTGTAAAATCACATGTTCCGCAGTAAAACTCTCCCTCTTTGTGCTTTACCATTGTTCCGTATGTATAAAATGGCTTTATGTTTCCGATTCTCTTTGGCCTTCCCTTTTCCCTTATCTCAAGTGCAATGTCTGTTGCGTATAGTTTTTCTTTAGTGTTTAAGGTTATGTTGTAGGCGATTAGAAATTCTCTAACCCCTATAACGGTTGCACCTGATTTCGGATTGAATTCAGCAGGCCCGTAATCCGGTTTCCATTCAGGGTCTTTTAATTTCTCTTTCAACCCTTCGTACTCACCCTTTCTTATGTTTGCAAGGTTTTTTCTTTCAGGCTTTGTTGCTGCATACTCGTAAAGGTAAACGGGAATATTTAATTCTTCGCCGACCCTTTTCCCGAGTTTGTGTGCAAGTTCAACACACTCTTCAACAGTTATGTTGTTTACAGGGACAAATGGGCAGACATCTGTTGCCCCCATCCTCGGGTGCTCCCCGTGATGCTTTGACATATCTATCAGTTCTGACGCCTTTTTTATTCCCCTGAATGCTCCCTCTAAAACCGCATCAGGCTCTCCGATAAAGGTCACAACCGTTCTGTTTGTGTCAAATCCCGGGTCAACATCAAGGAGTTCAACCCCCTCAACGGATTTTATAGCCTCAACTATTTGATCAATCACCTTTTTGTTTCTGCCCTCGGAAAAGTTTGGTACGCATTCAACCAATTTTTTTGCCATCTATCTCCTCCGTTTTCTGTGTTTTTTCATCGTAAAACCCAATCTTTTCACAATAAACATAACAGATAATTGGTTTTTTGTCATCTAAAACAGGTTTTGATTTTTATGACATGAGTAATTTAAAAAGAGATAAGTAAGAGGTGTTTAATCTTCAAGGTAGGCATAGACACAACCTGCTGCAAGCTGCATTGCCCTTTCTATCTGCCAGCCTTCCTTTTTATAACTTCCCACAAAGTTTGAAACCCCTCTGATCTCTGTGAATTTAACTCCAAAGGCATAGCAGGTGTGACAGACGGCAGCCCCTTCCATTGATTCGCATAAGGGATTAAAAATCTCTCTCCTCTCAATTTCAAGTTCTGGGTTTGAGGTGGTTGTTGAAACAGTTATAAATACACCTCTATAAACAGAGAGTTTTGTTTTTTTGAGAATTTTCAACTGTACAGACTTTGAATGCTCTATCTCAAATTCGTTAAAGTAGATTTTGTCTTCTTTAATTAAAGACGGGAATGCTATATCTTCAAGGGTATAGAATTTGTCTGCCATTACTCCTTCGTCTGCATAGATCTCCTTTGAGGCAACAGCAATGTGGCCAATTGATATGCCCTCACCAGGGAAAGCCCCGCATATTCCAGTGTTTACAACTTCCTGAGGTATAAAGTGATTGTTGAAAAAGTGGGTTAAAACAATGGCTGAGTTTGTTTTCCCTATACCTGTTGTCAAAACAGGGTATTTTTCATCACTTGCAGGAAAGAAAGCAACCCCGCTTGCCACCTTTTTCTTTTCAAAACTGCACCCAAACCCCTGAACAACGAACTCTGCTTCAAGGGGAGTGGCAACAACTAAAAGTTTATCTTTTCTCATTGTTCAATTTCTCCACAATCTCTGTTGTTGAGTGGTCTTTCGGGTCTCCCACAATCATCACCTTTCCCCCCAACTCCTCCATTACCCTTCTTTCAGGCACTGTTTCAACAGTGTAATCTGTACCTTTAAACTGTATGTCAGGCTGTAAAATCTTTAAAGTTTTTTCAACCGTGTTTTCATCAAAATAGGTGAGGTAATCAATATACTCAATTGCTTCCAGAATCTCAAGCCTCTCATTCAAAGGGGTTAGGGGCCTTCCTTCCCCCTTCAACCTTTTTACAGATTCATCTGTGTTTAATGCAACTATCAGAAAATCGCAGTTTGACTTCGCATCCCTTAAACACCTTATGTGGCCAACATGGAGTATGTCAAAGCACCCGTTGGCGAAACCAACAGTCTTCCCCTGTTTTTTCAATTTTTTAACTATCTCTGAAAGTTTCTCTCTCCGGTAAACCTTTCCCATTTTCAAAAGCCTTTCTCAATTCTTCATTTTTAACTGAATAAGTCCCTTTGTGCATAACGGAGATTCCCCCTGCAACAGTGGATATCAAAGCACTGTCTTCGTGGTTTAAACCTGAACAGAAGGATAGTGCAAAGGCGGATATAACGCTGTCTCCTGCCCCCGAAACATCAACAGGCTCGTCGTTTCCGTAAATCCCTGTTGAGGTGTAAAAATTATTCCCTCTAATGTAAACAACCATACCCTTGCTTCCCCTTGTCAGTAAAATGCAGTCACAGGAACAAAGTTGAACAAGTTTCTTTAACTGCACCAGCAATGGCTTTTCTTTTTCTGCAATCTTTTCACCTATAATTTCTCCAGCCTCTTCTTCATTTGGTGTTATAAAGGTTGCATTTCTAAACCTTTTTAAATTATATCTTGAATCAACAAAAACAGGTTTCCCTTTGGCTTTTGCAAAATTTATTATTGCATTTCCTGTTTTTGTACTGATTGTGTTGTATCCGTAATCGCTTATTATAAGCCCGTCACACTCTTCAATAAGGTTTTTTAATTTGCTTCCAAAACTGACTGATGGCATTTTGTTTTCAAAATCAACCCTTAACATGTGCTGTTTTGCCCTGTGAATCCCTCCTGCAAGTATCCTTGTCTTTTTGTTTGTCCTTGCTTTTTTTGAAAATTTTATAAAATCAGTATTAATATTCAATTTTCTGAAAGAATTAAACACAACATTTCCCGCTTCATCTTTACCGAGAACGGAAACCGGATATGGGGTTCCCCCCATACTTTTTACATTTAAAACTGTATTTCCCCCGCAACCGGGGTAGTAATCCGAATAGAGGTAAGAGCAGATAAAAACGGGAGCCTCTCTCGATATCCTCATGATCTCCGTGTACTGAAACTCGTCAAGAACTATGTCCCCGATAACTGTAAGTTTTATTTCCTTAAACCTATCAATCGCTTTTAAGAATTTTGAAGTATCCATTTAACAGCCTCTAAAAGGTTTTCCGCTATAAAATCGGGGAATATATCCCATTTTTCTCTTTGATACTCGTATTCCCCCCTTCCATAGCCTGTCATTACCATTATTCCCTTTGCCCCGACGCTTTTTGCAAGTTTAACATCACTTATCTTATCCCCAATCACAAAGGATTGCTTTAAGTCAATATTATACCTTTCTGAAGCCTCGATCAACATACCCGGTTTCGGTTTCCTGCAATTGCAATCAACCGTGTATTCAGGGTTGCCGTTTGCTGAAGGGTGATGGGGGCAGTAAAGTATATCGTCAAGGTATGCCCCGTTTTTTTTCAACTCTATCTGCATCTTTTTATGAACTTCTTTAACAAGGGATTCGTCAAAATACCCCCTTGCAACACCTGCCTGATTTGTAACGCATATTGCAAGAAAATCTGATTGATTTATAAGTTTTATAGCCTCAGGGGTGAAAGGGTAAAGTTTAAACCTTGAAATATGGTTCACATACCCCACTTCATGGGATAAGGTCCCGTCTCTATCCATAAATATTGCTCTTTTCATACAAAAGAAATTCTATCATAAAAACCCGAAAAAAATTGTTATCAAAAAAGTGAAAGGAGATTGAAAAGAATGTATAATATAACTAAATTGAAAATCAAATGGGGGTAAAAATGAAGAAAAAGACTTATATTGCCATTGTTGTTTTAATAATTGTTCTGGCAGGGCTGAAGATCCTTTTAACAAAAGGTGAAAAAAAAATAAATCTGAAAAAAAACAAAAGCGGTAAGGCTTCGGTTGAACGCGGTACCATCTCTGTTCAACTTGAGCCATCAGGTTCTTTGTTGTCTTTCCCGGAGAGTTTTACCCTGTATTTCTCTGACCCTGTGTGCCGAACCCCCGGTATTGTGATTGATGAAAAAGAGATTGTAAGTTATGTCGAAACTAAGCCGTACATAAAGTTCAAAGGAAAGTGGGAGGATTCCACGACCTTTGTGTTAACCCCCCTAACGAGGATAAAACCGGGAACAAGATATACCTTTTTTATAAAAAAGATACCTCTTAAGTCTGTTTTTGAAAAAGGTTTTACAAAAGCACAGATAGAGGTGATAACCCCTTTTTTTAAGCCTGTTTCAGTCATCCCTGTGAAAAGTTCTAAAGGTAAGACAACCGTAAAAGTTAGATTTAACCTTCCTGTCAAACTCTCTTCTGTTATACCCCGTTTAACGGTTTTGAAAGACGGTGAAAAGGTTGATATAAAAAAAATAGATTACCTGAAAACAAAATCGGGTGAGAGAAAAGATGTTGTTATTGTGACCTTTAATATTGCACGGAAAGGGATATACACCTTGAAACTTGCAAAAGGATTTGAATCTGTTTACGGAGATGTATCTTCTAAGGATTACAACCTTGATTTTTCAATAGGATTTATAAATCCTCCAATTATAGTTAAAGGGGTTAAGGTAAGAGACCTGGGAGATATCTTCTCGGTTGATTTTAACCTTGTGACATTACAGAATACCCCAGTTACTGTGAAAACTGATAATCTTGATACCATTGTTTCCATTTCTCCCTCTGTTGGGTTTGAGGTGTATTCCTCAAAGGGACATTTAAGTATTTCTGGAGATTTTGTTGCAGGGAAACAGTACACTGTTTTACTTTTTTCTGGGTTAAAAGGAACAAGGGGAGAAATACTGAAAAACGATTATAAAGCGTACATAGAAATTCCGCATCACAAACCAAAATTGATGTTTTTGTACAGGGGAAGGTACTTTGGGACGAAGGGAGAATGGAAGTTCCCTTTTGTTGCTAAAAGGCTTAAAGAGGTAAAGTTGACATTGTTTTTTATTCCCGAAAAAAACATCGCTTTATGGTATCAGCAAAGCAATGGAGAGAACTGGGCGGTTCCGGATTACTCAAAAGTAATGTTTGAAGATAAAATTGTTAAAGTTGAAAACATCTCAGGTGGTTTGAACTTTTTGGACCTTAAAGATTTGATCAAAAATCCTGAAAAAGGTATCTATGTCCTCAAAGCAAAAGCTTATTCTAAAGAAACCAAAAGATTTTACGAAGATACGGCAAAATTCGTGGTATCAAACCTCTCTATAATTGCCAAGTTTAAAACAGGTCTGTGTCACATATTTGTTTTAAACTCAAACGATGCAACCCCTGTAAAAGGCGCCAGGGTAAAGGTACTGGATAGAGCAAACATAGTGATAGGAAAGGGTGAAACAAATTCAAACGGGTATGTGAAGATAAAAACCGAAGGGGAAAGAGAACCTGCGATTATTGTTGCAACAACAGGTTCTGATTGGACTTACCTTAGACTCTCCGATTCAACTCTTCCTTCCTCCAATTTTGATATAACAGGGGAAGACCCCGGTAAAAGGTATCTTGCATACCTATACTTTGAAAGAGACCTTTACAGACCCGGGGAAGAGGTGCATTGTGCCGTTGTTTTAAGGAAGAACAAAACCTTTCAACCTGTATCAATTCCTGTTGATGTAAAAGTGTTTGATCCACGGGGGAGGTTTGCAAAAAAGATGACGGCACTAACCGATAAAAACGGTTTTGCAGAGTTTGTTTTTAAGACATCCCCTTCTTCTCCGACAGGTCAATATACATTTTCTGTTGAGGTGGGCAAAAAGACTATTTGTTCAGAAAATGTTTTCATAGAGACCTTTGCTCCAGAGAGAATGGGTATCGATCTGAAGTTTCCGGACATTATAAACCTTAACAAACCCTTCACATTGAAAGCAAAGGCTTATTACCTTTTCGGCGCACCTGCTTCTGGAGAAACACTGAAAGGCAATATTGAACTTAAAGAGTTTGAATTTAAACCTGAGGGTTATCAGAATTATTCCTTTGGACCTCTAAACTATTATTTCCCCCCTGCAGGGGTTTCTAAAGATATAGAGCCTCAGACACTTGACAAAGAGGGGAGGACAGATATAAAGGTTTTTTTCTCTCAATTACCTGAGTTTTTTAACCCCGTGAGGTTAACTGCATACCTTGAGGTTTCGGAAGGTGGAGGTGGAAGGGCAACCTCAAAGAGCTTTTCTAAAACGATTTACCCGAAACGATATTACATAGGCCTGAATTGTGGGGCTTCAAAGGTTACATCCGGGGTTCCGTTGAAGATAAAAGGGGTTTTGCTTGATAAGGATGCACACCTTAAAAAGGGGGAATCAAGATTGAGTTACAGGGTTTTTAGGGTTGCTTACAATTACGATTACTATTTTTACAACACCTTCAACTGGAGGGCAAACTCCACCCTTATCCCGTTGACAGGTGAGAAATCCTTAACGACAGAAAATGGCAGGTTTGAGATAGTTTATACGCCTTCTTCATCTTACGATGACATTGTTGTTGAGGTCTGGGGAGAGGGAAACAGGACACAGTTGTTTATTAACGGTTGGGGCTGGTGGGAAACTGAGCGGGCTGAAACCCCTGAAACTTTGATAATACACACTGATAAAAAAGAGTACGATTGGGGTGAAAAGGTTAAAGCAACCGTTTCCCTGCCGTTTAAGGGAAAGATACTCTGGTGTGTTGAGGCAGATGACCTTGTTGAACACCACCTGGAGAAGGCAGATGGTAGGGTATCTTCTTTTGAATTTACCATGCCTGACGGATATCAATGCGTTTACATCTCTGCTTTACTGATTCACACGGGGAAAAATTATCTGATCACGAGGGCATTCGGGATAAAGAGAGCAAAGGCTTCCCCCTCAAGGTTGAAACTAAATTTGAAATTAAACGCAAAAACGGAGATCAAACCAGGTTCAACCCTTGAAATAAGATTAAAATCGGATAAAAAATTTGAGGGTACTATTTCTGTGGTTGACGAGGGCATACTTCAGATAACCAATTTCCCCTCTCCTGACCCTTTCAATGGTGTTTTAAAACCGATATGGCTTGACCTTCAAACATCTGATGGTTTTGGATGGTTTATGAAAAAATACCTTGCAACAGGTGGGGGAATGTCTGAACCGAACAGGGGTTTTGCACAACCGCACTTTGCCAAAGTGGTTTCAATATGGAGCGGCAAACTTGAATCGGATGAGAGTGGCAGACTGGTTTTTAGAACAAAGATCCCTCAATATAACGGGAAATTAAGGGTTATGGTTACAGGAGTTTCTGGAGAAAAACTTGGAAGCGCTGAGCAGTTCATAACGGTTAAAAGCAATGTGGTTGTTATGCCCACAATTCCGAGGTTTCTCTCTACCGGAGACACATTTGAAATCCCTGTTTCCCTTATAAACACCACAAAAAAATCTTTAAAAGCGATTTTTAAGGCCAGCATTACAGGGGGCTCTCCCTCTCAATTCAAAAAAGAGATTGAATTGTCATCAAAGGGTAAGAAACTCATATACATCCCTCTAAAAGCCTCAAAAAAACCTGGGAAGTTTGAGATCTCACTTGAATGTATTGCCAGTGGGGAGATGAGTTATAAAGACAGGTTTTCAATACCAATCTATCCCTCTTCTCCCCGCACAAGAGAGGTTACAACATTGAAAATTGATGTAAAAAGAAAAAATTTAAGGGACCTCTTTTCAAACTGGGAAAGCAGGGGTCATCATGCAACGATTATGGTTTCTACAGTACCTGGCCTATCCAAACTTCACTTTGCTAAGGATATCATTGATTACCCGTACGGTTGTCTTGAACAGGTTTCAACAAAAACCCTCGTTATGTTGAAGTTGCAGAAACTTCTTCCTGCAATTGCCCCGAAGATAAGTGTTGAGAAATACAACAGTATGGTTCAAAGCGGGATAAACAGAATAATCTCCATGCAAACCATATCCGGGGGGTTTGCTTACTGGCCGGGATCATCTGAACCCGAAGGCTGGCTCTCTGGTTACGCCACCTTTGTGTTACTTGAGGCAAAGAAATCAGGCTTTCAGGTTCCAGATAATTCCATTAATGCTGCACTTGATTTTCTTATGTCCAGGGATTATCTTGACCCCTTTGGATACTATGTGTTATCTGTTGGTGGGAGGCTTCAAAAAAAACCTGCACTTGTTCAACAGATAGAGGTAAATGTTAAAAACGAAAAGGTGGAACCAATATCTCTTCTGTGGTATTCAGGAGCACTGTACAATTGTGGGAAAGCACAACTTGCAAGATTGCTTTTTCAAAGGGCTATATCTTTAAAGCCAGATGTTAAGGAGAGGTATGAGGGAGACTTTTACTCTCCGGTGAAATTCCTTTCAGTGGTTACATACATTTCGGAGGTAATAAACTTTGACAGGCAATACACCTTAAAAACGCTCAATGCCCTGTCAGGGACGCTGTCAATGTTTCCACATGATTATTACAACACTCAGGAGATAGCCTGGTCAATGCTTGCCATCGGAAAATACGCTGAAAAGTACCTTAAAGGTGTTGACTTTAATGCAACATTGAAGATAAACGGGAAGGATATTAAAGGAAGAAGCATTAAAGGAGTGTGGGTTTTTGATGCCTACAATTTACCTGGTAAAGACATTGTAATTGCATCCAGCAAAATCCCTTACTTTGTGGATATAGTGAATGACGGCTACAAAACAAATGGGAAGGTAAAACATTCTGCTTACGGAATGCATGTTAAAGAAGCCCTCCTTGATTACAGAACCGGGGAGGCGATAGATTCACTGAAGCAGGGAGAACTTGCCATCTTAAAAGTCTCCGTATGGCATGATGGTTCAAATATGCCAAATTGTGCCATAGAGGTGCCCCTTGCTGGGGGACTTGAGGTTGAAAATCCCAGGTTGAAAAATGCAAATCTACCGCAATGGGTTTTAGATGACGAGGGTTATGATTATCAGGATGAATTGTCTTACGATTACATTGACATCAAAGACAATATGGTTATAATCTTTACCTGGCTATATTCCTCTACAAAAGAGAACTACTATCTTATCGTAAGAGGAGTGACGCCGGGGAGATTTTACCTGGCCCCTGCCGTGGCAAAGGCGATGTACAGGCCTGTTGTGAATGCAATTGCTTTTGGGAGAAATATTGAAGTAAAAAGGTCAGATGAAGGGTTTTAATAGAAGATTAAAGTTTATTCTTGCGGGAATTGCAATCCCGCTTTTTCTCTTTATAATTGCAATATACCTCGTTCCACTTCCTGGCAGGATTGTCTCACCTGATTATTCAACCGTTGTAAAAGATAGGAATGGCAGGGTTTTGAGGGTTTTCCTTACGAAAGATGAAAAGAGAAGGGTTTATGTGCCGATTAAAAACATTGACCCATTGCTAATAAACACCACAATTGTTTACGAAGACAGGTTTTATTACTATCATCCGGGGGTAAACCCTGTTTCAATAGTTAAAGCAGCATTGCTGGATATTAAAGAGAAAAGGATTGTATCAGGTGCATCAACTATTCCCATGCAACTTGCAAGGATAGTGGAACCCAGACCAAGAACCTTTAAGTCCAAGATAATAGAGGCTTTCAGAGCAATTCAGTATGTGATAAGGCTTGGAAAAAAGAAAACGCTTGAACTGTATTTAAACCTTGCCCCTTACGGTGGCAACATAGAGGGTGTTGGAGCAGCCTCTTTAAGTTATTTCGGAAAACTTCCTTATAAACTTCGCCCCGGTGAAATAGCATTTCTGGTATCCCTACCTCAATCTCCTGCCATAAGGTGGCCTGGCTCCAGCAATAGAAAAGATGCAAGGGATAAAGTATTAAAGAGGATGCTAAAATACCATTTGATATCAAAAGAAGATTACAGAATGGCTTTTGAAATACCGGTCCCACAAAATGTCAAAAAGTTTCCCTTTTATGCTCCCCACATCTGTGAACTTGCAAAAAAACTTTATCCGAATAAAAGGGAAATAACACTCTCAATTGACCTCAATACCCAGAGGAAATGTGAAAATATTTTAAGATCCTATAAATACCATTGCCTTTCAAATGGGGCCACAAATGCCAGTGTCGTGGTCATTGACAACAAAACATCGGAACTTATAGCAGCAATAGGTTCTTTTGATTACTTTGATGGTGAGAATCAGGGGCAGGTTAACGGATTTTTTTCCTATCGCTCTCCCGGTTCCGCGCTTAAACCATTTCTCTATGCACTTGCTTTACAGAGCGGGGTTATAACCACAAAAAGCCTTATAGAGGATGCTCCCTATAATCTCAATGGTTTTATGCCAAAAAACTTTTCCGGCAAATGGCATGGACTTGTTAAGGCTGAGGATGCCCTCTCCCTTTCTTTAAACATGCCTTTTGCGATACTTTTAAAGAGAACAGGTTATATGAACTTCGTCAATCTCCTTTCAAAGGCCAAGATAAAGGGATTATTATCGCCTGATGCTTATGGCCTTGCAATAATTACAGGGGGTATTGAAACAAGATTGATTAACCTTGCAAACTTGTACGCCTGTCTTGCAAGGGGTGGCATCTATATGGACTGGAGCATTGTTAAAGGAAACATATCAAAGAAGCAACAATTGCTCAGATACGGAGCATGTTTTTTAACCCTGAATGCACTTTCAAAGCGTGGTAGGCCTGATGCCCCACTTTTAAAGGATTTTACCATTCCGGAAGGGAAAATTTACTGGAAAACCGGTACATCATGGGGCAGAAGGGATGCCTGGAGTATTGGTTTTAAGAGCAGGTACACGGTTGGGGTGTGGTGTGGAAATTTCAATGGCAGGGGGACAATGGGGATAGTGGGTTCAAATCTTGCTGCCCCGATTATGTTTGACACAATAAAGGCAATAGATAAGGGAAGCGATGGTATTGATTGGTTGTGGAAGGGTGAGGCGGATACAGAGTACACCGAAGTTTGTTCTCTCTCAGGGTACAGACCCGGTGAATTCTGCCCTGATACTGTAAAGGTTCAAATAGTTAAAGGGATTGTTCCCTACCGTGAATGCCCTTTTCACAGGGCATTTTTGATTGAGAGAAAAACTGGTAAAAGGGCGTGCCCTGAAAAGATTTACAGGAAAGGGGAATTAGAGGTAAAGGTAATGCCTGTATTTCCTCCCCTTGTTGCAGAGATACTTAAAAGAGGATTCCCCCCCTCATACCCACCGGGATGTGATACCGGTCAGGGGAACTCAGGTGTAAAAATAATATCACCAATAAATCATTCAACTTATCTACTATCTGATTCCACCTTTAAATCAGTAACATTTCAGGCCATTACTTCTTCAAAAAAGGAGATATTCTGGTTCATTGATGGAAATTTTGTTTTTAAAACGAATTCATCAGAAAAATTTGTGAAGAAAATAAAAAAAGGAAAGCACATTATTGTTGCTCAGACATCAGATGGTGCATCGGATATTATCACCGTGGATATAAAAAATTTGTGAAAAATTTTTTGATTTTTATCAAAAAAAATTGTATTTTTTTTCTAATATTCTATGTTCTTAAAAAGATAATTGTGAAAAAAATTGAAAGGAGCCTTGGAAATGAGAAAGTTTATTTTTGGGGTAATGTTTCTCATTTATTTTTCGGTCTTATATGGGCAAACTCCGCATTTGAGTACCACTCTTCCTGCATCCGATCTTGCAGGGAATACAGTATGTTTTGATTTATCCCTGACAAATAGTGGTGATCCCGGATACAACCCTTATATTAGATTGATTTTGCCTGCTGATCTTCACTTTGTTTCGGCAGAGTATATGAGCATGGGAGTGACAGTAACAAATGTGGGAACATTTACAAGTTCAAACAGTGACCAATTGACAGACCCGAAAACAGGGGATGTTATAACTGGCCCCGATGGGGGAAGTTTTTACCTTCTTGAACCCCCTATCGGCACCCTTGTTGAGAATGGCCCCACAGTTGTAATAACTGTTTGCGTTACAATAGACCCCAATGCCCAGATAGGCACTCCCCTTGAGGTTAGAACCCAGCCTGTTTACGAGTTGGGGGATAGCCCTACCGGGGAAAACGGGCCTATTGTTGGAGACGAATTGACCCAGTCTGACGGCTCTTACATAACCCCTCAGTTGTGGACTTTTTCAAAACAGATTATTGCACCTGAAACAGAGAGCGTGCCTGGCAGCAATTTTCCTTACACCGTAATGCTTGTGGTTGATGTTGCTGACGGGAAAACGGTCTCCAATGTTTCAATTCATGATGTTTTGGGGAGCGAATCCCAGTACACAGGGAATTTAAATATAACAGGGGGCAATAATTCAAATGTTGTTGAGGAGCCGGACCTTTCAACACCAGGTGGCAACCTTGAGGTTAGCTTTGATTCCATTGACGGCACATCCTCATCGCAGGATGTTGTAATTACTTTTACTGCATATTTAACGGATGTTCTGGATCATTCAACCTGTGATAGCAGGAACTTCCCTGACACAGCAACCGCAGACGGTGAATATCCTGCGGGCACATCCTTGCCTCAATTGACTGCAAACGCCCAGTTTGAGGGAGACCATGTATGTGTTCAAAAGTCTGTTTCCCCTTCAACAGTTTCCCCTGGAGACACTGTTACTTATACATTCAATTTTCAGGTAACCCAGTTTGATACAGCAACTGCACTTGTTTTAACAGATACAATCCCTGATGGATTACAGTTTGATTCCCATCAATCACTTGTGGTAAACGGTAATTCTTACAACATAACACCAACCCTTACAAACAATGCAGACGGAACAACCACGGTTGTATATGATATTCACGCTGTTACCGGAGACCTTGCCCCTGCAAGTACAGGGACTGTTTCTTTCACTGCTAAGGTGCTTGAAACATACCATGATGGCACTCCAATTCGCGAGAACGACTCTATGAGCAGCGGTTGTTATGTAACCTATTCAATTCAGGGGGGTGCAAGTGACTGCACAGAGGATTCTTCAGCAGGGGTAAGTGTAAAACCAATTACAATTGAAAAGACAATATTGAATCCGCAGCAGTATTATTACCCTGGCGACACGGTTAAATTTAAACTTACAATGACAATTCCGTCAGGTGATGCAAAGAATGTTGTGTTCAAGGATTACTTCCCCCTTCCGGTTTTTGATGTGACAACGATTGATACAACCTGGGGGAATGATATAAAGCTTGCATCTGACGACACCTGGGGGCATCAACCTGACTCTATAAATGTTTCAGGTTCTCAAAATTTACTTGAAATGCAGTGGAATAATGTTGAAACAGATCCAAGCCAGCAGGTTGTAATTAGCGTTGAGGTTGACATAAAGATAGTTGATAAACCGTTTGCAGACAACCTTAAATTAACAAACATATTGGAGGCAAGTGCGGAAAACAGCGAAAACATAGCAACAAATGACCTCACTCCGGCACCTATAAATGTAAGGGCGCCAGAACTTGTTATCACAA
>Ga0256833_1000673_pt1 | contig 26167 bp, 26 predicted proteins | sample 356284metaG_FD_190535 | JGI IMG/M metagenome (GOLD analysis project Ga0256833, IMG submission 190535) | Hydrothermal vent microbial communities from Mid Atlantic Ridge, Atlantic Ocean - 356-284 | ecosystem: Environmental > Aquatic > Marine > Hydrothermal vents | place: Atlantic Ocean: Mid... | reverse complement strand
GGCGGCAATTTCCAGCAGCAGCAGGCCATCAGGGGCCAGCCGCGCGGGGGCCTGCGCCAGCAAGCGGCGGATGAGCGCCAGCCCGTCCGCGCCGCCGTCCAGGGCTTCTCGCGGTTCGCGGCGCGCTACCGGCAGGCTTTCCAGCGCCGCCGTGGGGATGTAGGGCAGGTTGGCGACGATGAGGTCGAAGGGGCCGGGCAGCGCGGCAAGCAGGTCGGTTTCCACGAAGGCGATGCGGTCAGCAACGCGGTGGCGGCGGGCGTTGTCGGCGGCTACGGCCAACGCCGCGGGGCTGATCTCGGTGGCGGTGATGCGGGCGTCGGCGATTTCCGCGGCCAGGGTGACGGCCAGAATGCCGCTGCCGGTGCCGACGTCGGCAATCTGGCGGCGCGCGGGGTGTTGCCGCAGCCACGCCAAGGCGTGTTCCACCAGGGTTTCGGTTTCCGGCCGGGGGATGAGCACCGCGGGCGTGACGGCGAATTTCCGCCCATAGAAGTGCCAGTAGCCCAGCACGTAGGGCAGCGGTTCGCCCTGCGCCAGACGGGTGCAGGCGCGCCGCAGCCGCCGGTGTTGGCGGGGGGTCAGGCGGGCTTCTGGGTGCGCCAGCAACCAGGCGCGCTCGCGATGGAGCACCGCCGCGAGGAGGGTTTGGGCGTCCAGCACGGCGGTTTCGCTATGGGGGGCCAGCACGGCCCGGGCTTCGGCTAAGGCAGCAGCAACAGAAATCATGGACACAAGGTGCGGGGCAGGGCTCGCGCCGGCGTGCTGAAACCGAGGCTTTTTCGTGCAATCAGGCAGATTTTGTCCTTTCATGCCGCGGCGTCCTTCGACTTCGGGCTTCGCTCATGCTCAACCCTCCGCTCAGGACGCTGCTTGCGACTTCGGGCTCCGCTCATGCTCCGCCCTCCGCTCAGGACGCTGCTTTCGCTTGCTCCTCAGGGCTTTTGGAAAGCAACGCGGCGCTCATGCGCTTTCTAACGCGGCCAGGCGCTCGGCTTCCTCGCGGGTGGCGAGTTCGTCGATGAAGTCGTCCAGTTCGCCGTCGAGCACCGCGGGCAGGTTGTAAACCGATTTGTTGATGCGGTGGTCGGTGACGCGCGATTGGGGGAAGTTGTAAGTGCGGATTTTCTCGGAACGCTCGCCGGTGCCCACCTGCGAGCGGCGGGCAGCATCTTGCTCGGCGCGGCGGCGGGCTTCCTCGATTTCGTAGAGGCGGGCTTTGAGGATGCTCATCGCCCGCAGTTTGTTCTGCAACTGCGAGCGCTCATCCTGGCAGGCCACCACGATGCCGGTGGGCAGGTGGGTGATGCGCACCGCGGTGGCGTTCTTCTGGACGTTTTGCCCGCCCGCGCCCGCGGATTTGTAGACGTCGATTTTGATGTCTTTCTCAGGGATGTCGATTTCCACATCGTCCACCTCGGCCAGCACGGCCACGGTGGCGGTGGAGGTGTGAATGCGCCCCTGCGATTCGGTGGTCGGCACCCGCTGCACCCGGTGCACCCCGGCCTCGTATTTCAGGCGGGAATACGCGCCCTGACCTTTGATGAGGAAGGTGATTTCCTTGAAGCCGCCTAAACCGGTTTCGTTGGAAGACATCACCTCCACCTTCCACCCCTTGCGCTCGGCATAGCGGGCATACATGCGGAAGAGGTCGGCGGCAAACAGGGCAGCCTCTTCGCCGCCGGTGCCGGCGCGGATTTCGATGATGACGTTGCGGTCGTCGCGCGGGTCTTTGGGCAGCAACATGCGCTTGATTTCGGCTTCCAGTTGCGCCTGCCGCGGCTCCAGTTCTGCCAGTTCTTCTTTGGCGAGTTCCTTGAGTTCGGGGTCGTCGCCCGATTCGGCCATCTGGCGGGCTTCCGTGACCTGTTGCAGCACCTTGCGGTATTCCGCCGCCTTTTGCACCAACGGCTCCAGTTCGGCGCGCTCTTTGGCTAAGGCCGCGGCGCGCTTGTAGTCGTCGCCCACCTCGGCCAACGCCTGATCGATTTCGGCAAAACGCTTCTCGATGCCGGCAAGTTTGTCCAACATACGCGGGTTCTCCTCAACGCAGGGATGCGCGTTGATTATACCAGCGCGGGCGGCTTACAGGCTGAGCGGCTCGGCGCCGCGGCCAATGTTGGCCAGGAATTCGTTACGGGTGGCCGGGTTGGTGCGGAAATAGCCCAGCATGGTCGAAGTGACCATGCGCGCGTCGTGTTTCTTCACCCCGCGAATCATCGCGCACATGTGGAAGGCTTCCAGCACCACCGCCACGCCGTAGGGGTGCAGCAACTCGTCGAGGAAATCGGCAATCTGGCGGGTGAGGCGTTCCTGCACCTGCAGGCGACGGGCGAACATATCTACAATGCGGGGGATTTTGGAAAGCCCCAGCACCCGGCCGCGGGGCATGTAGGCCACATGGGCGCGCCCGATGAACGGCAGCATGTGGTGCTCGCACAGTGAGTAAAACTCAATGTCGCGCACGATGACCATTTCGTCGTAGTCCACTTCAAAGAGGGCATCGTTCACCAGCGCCACCGGATCGGTGCGGTAACCGGCCAGCAGTTCGCCGTACATGCGGGCGACGCGGTCAGGGGTGCCTTGCAGGCCTTCCCGCTGGGGGTCTTCGCCCACAGCGGCGAGAATGTTGGTGACTGCGGCGCGAATGCGGGCTTCGTCGATTTCGCCAGAAAGCAAAGCCGCGGCCTCATGGAGGGAAGCATCGGAAAAACTCATCTCAACCTCTCAACTCACAGCAGGATTGAAGAATACAACAGGCACATTTTACCACCTTTTTTCTTTATTGTTATGATAAAATTTCAATAATTACACCCACTACATTTCCCTCGGGAGGATTTCCGTGTTTCCAAGTTACCTGCTTGCACTACGCGAAGGCATAGAAGCCGCCTTGATCATCGGTGTGGTCCTCAGCGCCCTGCGCAAGACCGGCCAGGCGGCACTGGTTTCAGCAGTCTGGTGGGGGGTCGGCAGCGCCGCCCTGGTGGGCGCAGGGGCTGCTTTTCTGCTCACCCGCTGGGGGCTGACGTTGGAAGGCCACGCCAGTGCCGCTTTCGAAGGCGCAACCATGTTCGCGGCGGCAGGCATTCTGACGTGGATGCTTTTCTGGATGAAAGGCCACGCCGCCGATTTGCAGCGCACCGTCACCCAGCGCGTGGCCGCTGCGGCGGGGCAAGGCAGCGCCCGCGCCCTTTATGGCCTGGCCTTCTTCGCCGTGCTGCGCGAAGGGCTGGAACTGGCGCTCTTTCTCAGCGCCGCCGCTTTCACCTCCACCGCCGCACAAACAGCCAGTGGCGCCCTGCTGGGGCTGGCCACCGCGGCGTTGCTCGGCTGGGCGCTTTTCACGGCCACCCTGCGGCTCAACCTGCGCCGCTTTTTCCAGGTGACGACCGTGCTTCTGTTCCTCTTTGCAGCCGGCCTGATAGCCAATGGCGTACACGAATGGAACGAAATCGGCTGGATTCCCGCAGGGGTGGAGCATCTGTGGAACACCGCCGGCTTGCTGCGCGATGCGTCGCCGCTGGGCAGCGTGCTGACGGCACTGTTCGGCTACCGCGCCAGCCCTTCGCTGAGCGCGGTGCTGGCCTATGGCGGCTATATGGCCACGGTGGCCGCCGCCCTGCGGCTCACCCGCCGCCCACCGGCCCACCCCGATGCCGCCTGAGCCTGCAGGCGGTATAATGAGCCCATGCACATTCTGGTTACAGGCAGCACCGACTTTGTAGGGCAGGCCGTCATCCGCCACCTGGCGTTAGCCGGGCACCGGCTGCGTGCGCTCATCCCGCCGGGGCCGGAAAGCCCTGCCCTACCCCCCGGCGTGCCGGTAGAAGCCATCCTCACCGCGCCCGACGATGTGCGCGGCCTGCGCGCTGCGCTGGCAGGCGTCGATGCGGTGGTTTCCGTGGCCGGGGCAAGGCTGCCCGCCCCCGACGAAGACCCCTTAGGGCTGGTGCGCCACACCCAGGCTCTGGCCGAAGCCGCCGCCGACGCCCGCACCCCGGCCATCTTACACCTGAGCACATTGGGCGCCGAACCTTCCTCGGCCTTCCCCTGGTTCAAAGCCCACGGGCTGGCCGAACTGGCCTTGCGGCGCAGCGGCGTGCCGCTCACCGTGTTCCGCACTGGCATACCTTTTGGCGCGGGCGACGCCTTCAGCACCACCTTTGCCCTGCTGCTCCACGCCACGCCAGTCTTCCCGCTACCGGCAGGGGGCACCACGCTGCTGCACCCGCTGTGGGTGGAAGACCTGGCCGCCACCGTAGCCCTCACGGTGGAAACCCGCCCCCCGCGCGGGGAAACCCTGGCCCTGGGCGGGCCCGAACACCTCAGCCTGCGAGAGGCCGCCGAAACCTTGAGCCGTGCCCTCGGACTGCGCCGCCGCTTTGTCGGCGCTTCCCCCGCTTATTTGCGCCATCTCATCACCTGGCTGCGCTATTTCTTCCCCCGCCTGCCCGTTTCTCCCTTCTGGCTGGATTATTTCGCTGCCGACCGCATCGCCCCGCCCGACACGTTGCCCCGTGAATTTGGCCTGTTGCCCGAACGCTTCGCCCATCGCCTGCAACACCTGGAAGGCGTGCCCTGGCGCAAGCGTTTGCTCCAAACCCTGCTTGCGAGGTAAGCCATGCGTCGTCTGACCCTGCGCGGACAAACCTTCGAAATTCGCTTTCTGGAAACCCCCGCCGAGATGGACGCGGTCGAAGAAATTCAACGCGCCGTCTGGCCGGGTTCGGAAACCGATGTCGTGCCTTCCCACCTGCTGCTGACCATTGCCCACAACGGCGGCGTGGTGCTCGGCGCCTACCACCTGGAAAGCGGGCGCATGGCCGGCTTCGTGTACGGCTTCCCCTGCATGGCCGAAACCCCCGACGGCTGGCAGTTCAAACACTGCTCGCACCAGTTGGGGGTGCACCCCGACTTCCGCAACCTGGGGCTGAGTTTTCACCTCAAACGGGCCCAATGGCAATGGGTGCGCCACCAGGGGTTGCCGCTCATCACCTGGACATACGACCCGCTGCTCAGCCGCAACGCGCACCTCAACATCCGCAAACTGGGGGCGGTCTGCCGCACCTACCTGCGAGAAGTGTATGGCCAGATGCGGGACGGTCTGAACGCGGGCCTGCCTTCCGACCGCTTTCAGGTAGAACTTTGGGTCGAAGCGCCGCGCGTGCTGCGGCGGCTGGAAACTGCCCCGCCTCTCGCTCTCGACTTGGCGCACTACCTGAGCGCCGGGGCACGCATTCTCAACCCCTCCGCGCGCGGCGAGGGCGGCTTCCCCGTGCCCATGCCCCCACCCGCGCCGCCCGAGGGCGACCTGCTGCTGGTGGAAATCCCCCCCGACTTCCAGGCCCTGCGCGCTGCCGACCGCGACCTGGCCCTCCGCTGGCGGCTGCACACCCGCGGCATCTTCGAAGACCTCTTCGCCCGCGGGTACCTGGTGACCGACCACGTTTACCTGCCTGAGCCTTTCCCGCGCAGTTTTTATGTTCTCACGCATGGTGAGGCCACATTAGGGGTATAATTGCGCTCGCGTCAGGGCAACCTGGCGCCATCCCAAACCAAAGCACGCTCATCACCTGCCATGCACATCGGCTTTGTTGCCACCCGTTTTGCGGGCACCGATGGCGTTTCGCTGGAAACCACCAAGTGGCGCGCCATTCTGGAGCGTCTGGGGCACACCGCCTATTTTTGCGCCGGGGAGTTGGACGAAGACCACCTCCCCGGTATGCGCGTCCCCGAGATGCACTTCCAGCACCCTGAAGTGCGCGCCCTGCACGATCAGGCTTTCGGCCACGCCTCGCTGCCCGACGATTTCTACCCGCGTCTGGAAGCCACCGCCACAGCCATTCTCACCGCCCTGCACCGCTTCGTCGCCACCTTCCGCATCGACCTGCTCATCACCGAAAACGCCTTGACCATCCCCATGAACCTGCCGTTGGGGGTGGCATTGCGTCGTCTGATTGCCGAGACCCACATTCCCACCTGGGCGCACCATCACGATTTCTACTGGGAGCGGGAGCGTTTTCAGGGCAGCCCGGCGACCGATGTCCTTGAAGCGGCCTTCCCGCCGGCGCTGCCAGAAGTGCGTCACATTGTCATCAACCGTCCGGCGCAGCGCGACCTGCAAGCCCGCCGGGGGCTGGAAAGCACGGTCATTCCCAACATCTTCGACTTCAACCGCGCCGCGGTGGGCATTACCGCCGCCAACCGCGACCTGCGCGCCCGCCTGGGGCTGAGCGACGATCATTTGCTCATCCTCCAGCCCACGCGGGTGGTGCCGCGCAAGGGCATCGAGCACGCGATTACCTTAGTGCGCGAACTGCGCCGCCGCAAGCGCCAGTTACTGGGCAAAGAACCGGTGCTGGTGGTGAGCCACCACGCGGGCGATGAAGGCATGGAATATCTGGAACATCTGCAAACCTTAGCGCGGCGTTGGCGAGTGCCCTTTTACTACACCCCCCACCATTTCTACGCCCGCCCGCCGCGTGACAACGGTGCCCCGGCCTACAGCCTGTGGGATGCCTACGTCCATGCCGACTTCGTCACCTACCCCAGCCGGTACGAGGGCTTCGGCAACGCGCTGCTGGAAGCCATCTACTTCCGCCTGCCGATGCTGGTCAACCGCTACAGCGTGTATGTGGAAGACATTGCCCCCTTAGGCTTCGATTTAGTGGAAATTGACGGCGAGGTGAACGCCGAAGCGGTCGAAGCAGTCATAGAAGTGCTCCGTGACCCGGTGCGTCGCCGCCGGATGGTGGAGCACAACTATCAACTGGCGCGCGAGCACTTTTCTTACGAAGCCGTCTTGCCCATCTTCGAGCGGCTCCTCACCACGCCCTACCCCGCGCCGGTGGGGCCAGGCTACCCCTAACCAACAACACCACACCAGCGCAACCACCATTAAATCAACCCCGAGGCAAGTGCTTTCCCTGCCTCGGGGTGTTTTTTGAGGAAGTGCCTTCAGCCGCACGGGCGCGCTTCTGAGTCCTTTAGGCTATACGAAAAGCATTGCCGGCGGCAAGGCTGTCAGATGCCCCCAGCGTGTGCTCGCAAGAATATAGCACGCGAAAAGCACGAACAGCACCAGCAAGATCACGCCACAACCCACCCCGCTGCACGAGCAACCTTTGCCAAAGCCAAAGCGCTCTTCCAAAAATTCGAACAGCCAGGTGAGCACCACCAGGCGCAACAAGCCGCCTAAGCAGCCGGGACGATCGCGATTCATGGCTGAACCTCCTGAGGGGTGGGCGTGGGTGTGGCCGTCGGCACAGGGGTCAGGCTCGGCAACGGCAACAGGTAGGGGGCATTGTTCGGCACCAACATCACCTGCACGCCCGGCGCAAGTTTCTCGATGTATTGATAAGTCAGCAGGTCGGGGTTGTCTTTCAGCACCTCGGCAATCACTTGCAGCGCCTGAGCCTCGGCCTGGGCCTGGATGATGCGCGCCTGGGCATCGCCTTTGGCCTTGATGACCGCCGCATCGGCCTGCCCCTGCGCGACCTGTCGGGCCTGTTCGGCTTCTTGTTTTTTCTGCTCGACGACGAACTTGGCCTGCAAAGCCTTTTGCTCGGCAATCTGTTTCTGCTCAATGGCCCGAGCATACTCATCGGTGAAAGCGATGTTCCGCAACACGAAGTCTTCCAAAATCAGGCCGTTCTCTTCCAGCCGCTTCTTCAGGTTGTCGGTAATCATTTGCTCCAGTTCGAAGCGTTTGGTACTGATGACTTCCTCGATGCGGAACTGCGAAACGGCATCGCGGATCACGCCGCGCACCAGGGGGCGCACCAGTTCATGGGCATAGCGATCCTGCCAGGCGATATGCACCTCGACCACCTTGGCCGGGTCGATGGAGAAAATCACCGAGGAATCCATATAAACCAGCTGACCGTCTGCCGTCCGCGCCTTGATGGAATCATCGCCCTCCACGGCGCCTTCGCTCGGCGTGGACGACATGGTGTAGGTTTGCTTAGAGATGGGGTAATAGACGACGTACTCCACGTAAGGCACAATCCAATGCAGGCCAGGGGTAAGCGCCTGCGAGCGATAGCCGGTCGGGGAAAGGGCCGAAATCACCACACCGCGCTCCTGGGGCGGCACGAACACCAGCCCTGCGCCCACGCTGGTCACCAGAATGGCTGCCGCAGCCAGGGCCAACAAAGCACGCGCCAGGGGCTTGACAGGCTGGTGACGGGTGGCGCGTACCACCAACAGCCCCAGCACCCCTAACGCCCCCAACCAGAGCAGCCCGCTCAAACCGCGCACAACGCTGACGAGATCCACATTTTCCTCCTTCTTTCCTGTTGGCCGACGCCGCGAAACGACACTTTCATTCTATCATACGGCCAAGTCGTGGCGAGCCACGCGTTCCACCATCGTAAAAGCCTGCGGGAAAGCCCTGCCCGCCCGACCTCAGCCTCCCTTTTTTCCCTCATCGCCGGCAGGCGGCGTCTGCTCCTCGTTTTCCTCTTCCTCGCCGTCTTCCCTTTTCAGGGTCTCGGCAAAGGCTTCCAAACCGTCCTGCACGGCGCGATTGAAGGTGCCGACGGGGAAATTACCCTCTGCATCCGCCTCGCCGGGGGGCATATCGGTCAGCAAAGCCATAGCCTCATCAATGGTGCGCACAGCCCAAACGTGAAACTGCCCGGCTTCCACAGCCTGGCGCACCTCTGCGCGCAGCATCAAATGGCGCACGTTGGCTTCAGGAATGATGACCCCCTGCTCCCCGGTAAGCCCTTTGGCCTTGCAAGTCGCAAAAAAGCCCTCGATTTTCTCGTTGACGCCACCAATGGCCTGAATTTGACCGTGCTGATTGATCGAGCCCGTGATGGCGCGATCTTGCCGCAGGGGCACCTGCCCAATAGCCGAAAGCAAGGCGATCAACTCCGCCGCTGAAGCACTGTCGCCTTCCACCCCGCTATAAGACTGCTCGAACGTCAGGCGTGCGGAAAGGTTGAGCGGGTGCCGGCGGCCATAACGCCAGCCCAAGAAGCCGCCCAAAATGAGCACCCCTTTGGTATGAATGGGGCCGCCCAGTTCCGCGCGGCGCTCGATGTCCATCACATCGCCTTCCCGCGAGGGGTAAGCCGTCGCGCTGACGCGCGTCGGATGCCCAAAGGCGTAATCGCCCAACATGACCACCGAAAGGGCATTGATGCGCCCCACCGCCTTGCCTTCCACATCAATCAACAGCACGCCGTGGGCAATCTCTTCCTGAATGCGCTCTTCCAGCAGGTTGGCGCGGTAAATTTGCTCGCGGATCGCGCGCGTAACATCCTCGGCAGCGACCTGTTCGCGCCCGGCCTGCCGCGCCCAATAAGCCGCCTCGTGAAGCAAGTCCACGATGCGGCCAAAGCGGGTGGAAAGTTTGGCCTGGTCCTCCGCCAGGCGGGCCCCATGCTCGATAATGCGGGCTACCGCGTCGCTGCGGAAGTGCGGCAGCCCTTCCCGCTCGACCACCGTGCGCACGAAAAGGGCATATTCGCGCTCGCTGGCTTCGGTGCGTGGCATGGTGTCGGCAAATTCGGCGCGCACCTTGAACAGCCGCCCGAAATCCTCATCATAAGCCCGCAACAGGTAATACATCATCGGGGTGCCAATGAGCACCACTTTAAGTTGCAACGGCACGGGTTCGGGATCCAGGGTGACCGTGCTCACCCAGCCCATCTGGGCACCGAGTTCCAGAATGCGAATTTTCCCGGTGTGCAAAGCGCGCTTGAGGCCATCCCAGGCATAGGGGTGCACCAAGAGGTCGTAAATCGGTAGCAGCAGGAAACCACCGTTGGCGCGATGCAGCGCCCCCGGGCGGATGAGGGTATGGTCGGTGCGCGTGGCCCCCATGATGACCTCGTGCTCGATGCGCCCCAGCAGGTTGTAATACGAGGGGTGCGTCTCCAAGACCACCGGTGCGCCCTTCTGCTCCCCATTGTCCACCAGCACGTTGACACGATAGCGCCGCGCCCACATTTCCCAGGCGGGGCTATCGGCCTCGTCGTCTTTCAAAAACCGCTGGGCGTTGGCCACAATGTCGTGGCGCACGGCCTCCAGGAACGCGGCCACGCCCGGGTAAGGGAAATCGGCTTTGAGTTTTTCAACCAAATGCCCAACGACAAACTCGGTCGTGCGCCGGTTGAGTTCCGCCAGCCGGTCGCGGGCTTCCTGCTCCATCTGGCGGATGCGTTCCAATGTCTTTTCGACCTCGCCCTGCAGCGTTTCGCGAATTTTCTCCAGTTTGGCCTTTTTCTCCGCGTCCAGTTTCTCCAGCTCTTCAGGCGAAAGGGGTTTGCCTTCCACGGCAGGCACCAATGCAAGGCCAAATGGTGTTTGCACGATGGCGAAATTGAGTTTAGAAGCCTTGATCTGCAACTGGGTGAGGGCGTCTTCCTGTTGTTTCTGCAATTGCGTCGCCAGCCGGTCGCGTTCGCGGCGATAGGCATCGGCAGAGAACGCGCGGCGCAACTCCTGCCGCACGGTGGCGATGAAATCATCCATCGCAGCGCGCAGGCGGCTGCCCTGCCCCGCCGGAAGCCGCAACATCCGGGGGTGGTCAGGCGATTCGAAGTGATGCACATAGCAAATGTCGTCAGGCGTGGGCAGTTCGGCAGCCTTGCGGCTGAGATATTCCTGCACCAGCGTGGTGCGCCCGCTGGAAGGCAGACCAAGGACGAAGATGTTGAAGCCCTCACCGCGCACGGCGGTGCCGAGTTCCAAAGCCCGGAAGGCCCGCGGCTGCCCCACCACACCTTCCAGCGGTGGCAGCGCAGCGGTGCTTTCCGCACCCACCACGGCAGGGTCGGTGGGGCGGTAAAGGTCGGCGGCGGTGAGTTCACGGCCAAACGGCGTTGCCATGGAAGCCTCCTCGAAAAGGTCAAAACTCGCTACGAGCGTTCATCATCTCCCGCCAGCAAGGCAGGCAGCGCCTGGGGCGCATAGCGGGCCACGTCTTCGGTATCGAGGGCGTTGGCGCGGCAGATCGCGGCATAAAGGGCTGCACTGGGACGCGGCGTACGGCGCTGCGTTTCGCCTTCCAGCGCCCAGAGGCCAAAACGCCGGGTCCAACCGCGGTCCCACTCGAAATTATCTACTAACGTCCAGTGGAAATAGCCTTTGACCGGCCAATAGAGATTGAGGGCACGCCACACCTGGTAGATATGCTCGGCCAGGTAGCGCGGTCGCAGGGCGTCTTCACCGTCTTCCACACCGTTTTCGGTCACCACCACGGGCACGCCAAACTGCCGCGCCCAGCGGATGCCCCGGAACATGCCCTCGGGCACGTGGGCAATATCGCCATGCTCGCTGAGGGGGGCTTCCGGCGGGAAAACGCGTCGCGCATAGCCAGGGCTGCGGGGAGCAAAGGCCAGGCGGTCTGAGGTGTAGTAATTCAGGCCGAAGAAATCCAGCGAGGGCCCCAGGCGGCGGTCGCGCCGGCTGCCCACGGGCAACAGCCGCCGTCCCAGGCCCGCGGCCCAGGCAAAGTAGTGATTGAACCAGCGATGCTGCAGCCGCGCCACGGCCACATCGGGGGGAAACCACGGGCGGGCAGGCCCCATGGGGCGATAATAGAGCACCAGCCCTACCTGCGCCTCCGGCTGCAGGCGGTGGATGGTTTCATAAGCCGCGGCGTGGCCCAACGCCAGATGCTCGGCCACCTGCAAGGCGCGACGCACATCTTGCTTGCCAGGGGGAAAGATGCCCGCGACGTAACCCAGTGCGGTGTAGACGTTCGGCTCGTTGATCGTGCACCAGTCGGCGACATAGGCTTTGAGGGCTTCCACCACCCGAGCGACAAAGCGGGCAAAATGCTGCGGGGCTTCGGGGTTTTCCCACCCCCCCATTTCGGCCAGCCAGAGGGGATCCGTGAAATGGTGCAGGGTGACGAAAGGCGTCATGCCCCGCTCGCGCAAGCCGCGCGCCATTTGGCGGTAGTGCTCAAGGGCATCCTCGTCCCACCGGTCGGGGGCGGGTTGAATGCGGCTCCATTCCACGGAAAAGCGGTGGGCGTTCTGCCCGGCCTCAGCCGCGCGGTCGAAGTCTTCGCGCCACCGGCCCGCCCACCAATCGCAAGCGCGGCCCGAGCGCTGGCCTTCCAGCACCCGCCCGGCCTGCTCCCAGGCGTGCCAGGTATTGCGGGTGTTGCCGCCTTCCACCTGATGGGCAGCCGTCGCCGTGCCCCACAAAAAGCCCGGCGGGAAAACGTAGCGCGCCCGCATCGTCGGCCTCAAGCGACCACTTCGCCCAGCGCGTCGAGCACGCTGCTGAGGCGGTCGTAATCATCCCGCAACAGGGTTATCAGGCGGCGGGTGGCTTGTGCCACCCAGTCGGCAGCGTCGCCCGTTTCGGCATGGGCCTCCCGCGCCTGGCGGAAGTGCACGGCCAGCAGTTCATCGGCGGGCACGTCAGCGCGCAGGATATGACGGAAGTAGCCCAACCGTCCGGCGCTCGTAAATTCCCGCACCTCGGCGGGTGAGCAGAGATAGAGGTTGGCCAGGGTCAGCGGCGGGCGCGGCGGCAGCAGATGTGCCACGCGTCCTTCGGGGGTGCGATAGCCTAACGAAAGCACGCTGATTTCCACCGGCAGGTTGCGCTGGTGCTGGTCGGCGTGGATGCTGGGGGGCAGTTCGGGTGCAATGGTCAACTGCCGCACCAGGTTGTCGCCCGGCAGGCGAATTTCGGAAATGATGCCGAAGATCTCAGGGGTGGCGGGGGCTTCGGAGGCCGAAGGCGCGACCCGCACCAGCGCGCCGAAGGCCAGGCGGCTTTCCTGCAACTGTGGCACCCGACAACCCACCAGGAAAGCCGTCGCCGAAGCCTCCAACACACGCCCCACGAATTGCGGCGAGGCAGTCATAAGCACCTCTCAAGGAAAAAGGAATGCGAAACGGCAGGGCATTAGGAAAGCAGGGCAACCCGCATGGCTATGCGCAACCGGCAGCCAGGGGCGGCATCGGCTGCTCAAGGCGCGCCATCACCGCCGCGCGCACTGCCGCGCGCACGTCTTCCCGCGACCGGTCGGCAGCCACCCGCACCCAACGGTGCGGCTCTTTAGCAGCCAGCCGGGCATAGCCTTCGTGCACCTTGCGATGAAAGGCCAGCGCCTCGGCATCAAGGCGATTGCGGCGGTCGGGGGCAATGCGCGCCAGCCCCGTTTCTACGGGCAGGTCAAGCCACAGCGTCAGGTCAGGCCACAGGCCGCCGGTCGCGTATTCTATCAGGCGGCGCAGTTCGTCCACATCTTCGCCGCGGCCATAGCCCTGGTAAGCCAGGGTGGAGTCGGCATAGCGGTCGCAAATCACGATTTTGCCCGCCTTGAGCGCCGGGCAGATGAGTTCTTCGACATGCTGCGCACGCGAAGCCTGGAAGAGCAGCACCTCGGTGCGGGCGTGCATGGCGTGGTTGGTGCGGTTGAGCAGAATCTGGCGAATCTGGTCGCCAATGGGGGTGCCGCCGGGCTCGCGCGTCAGCACCACGGCGAAGCCTTGCTGTTCCAAGAACTCGGCCAGCCAGCGCGCCTGGGTGCTCTTGCCGCTGCCTTCCGGCCCCTCGAAAGTGATGAAAAGCCCCCGCATGTTATTCTTCCCGTGTAATGCGTACCCGGCGGAAGGGTTCGCGGCCATAAGAACGCGAAGCCAGATGGGCTTCCTCAGCCAGCCGATGCTGCAAGCGGCGGATGTCGGCAGGTGCGGGGGTCAGGTCCACCCAATCGGCGCCTTCCAACACCGCTTCGATGGCCGCCTGGGTCTCGGCCAGAATCTGGTCGATGGTCATGCTGTCGGCGCGGGCCTCCAGGTGGAAGAGGTTTTCCAAGAAGCTTTCCATCTGCTTGACGGTGTTGGAGCGCAGCACGTGGATGGGCAGGCCGCGATTCTCGGCGTCCACGATGACGCGCGGGCGTTTGCGGTAGTAGGAACGCAATGTCACCAGCACCTGGGCATCGCCGAGGTTATCGACCACGCGGGCAGGCACATGGAGATACTGCGCCGCTTTGCGCAACCGGTTGCGGGCCACGCCGTGCGGATAGATGCGGATAGGGCGCAGGCCGCGCCCCCCCTGGGCAGCAGGCTGGGTGTAGCGTTCTTCCTCTTCGCCGCCCGTCTCATCGGCAAAGGAGGGCGCACCGCGCCGCTTGGGGCCGCGCCGGTCACGGCTGTTTTCCTGCTTGAGGGTGACTTCTTCGATGTGAATCTCGCCCTCTGCGTCGCGGGAACGCAGTTCTGCCCGCAGCGGCGCGCCGCGCAAAAGGGCGTCGACCGCTTCGGCCACGTCTTTGTGCACCAGGAGGCGGTCGCGGTCCTGAATTTCCACCAGAATGTCGAAGGTGGGCGGCGAGCGGCGTTCCAGCACAGTTTTCTGGGTGCCGCGGCGGCGGGCTTCCTCGTCGGAAAGGGTGACCGATTCGATGCCGCCAACCAGGTCGGAAAGTGTGGGGTTGAGCAGCAGATTTTCCAAAGCGTTGCCGTGGGCGGTAGCAATGAGTTGCACACCGCGCTCGGCAATCGTGCGGGCGGCCAGGGCTTCCAGTTCGCGGCCGATTTCGTCGATGACGATGACCTCGGGGTTGTGGTTCTCGACGGCTTCGATCATCACTTCGTGCTGCAGGGAAGGCATGGGCACCTGCATCCGGCGGGCGCGCCCCACTGCCGGGTGGGGCACGTCTCCATCGCCGCCAATTTCATTGGAAGTATCGACGATGACAACGCGCTTTTTCTCGGCCAGAATGCGGGCGGCTTCCCGCAGCAGGGTGGTCTTGCCCACGCCAGGGCGACCCAGCAGAAGCACGCTCTTGCCGCTCTCGATGAGGTCCTGAATGATGTCCACCGTGCCGTAAACGGCGCGCCCGACGCGGCACGTCAGGCCGACCACATCGCCGCGACGGTTGCGGATGGCCGCGATGCGGTGCAGGGTGCGCTCGATGCCGGCGCGGTTGTCTTCGTCGAAGGCGCCCACCCGCGCGACGACGTAGTCAATTTCTTCGCGGGTGACTTCGCGTTCCCGCAAAACGATCTCCCCGTGGGTAAAGCGCGCCGTGGGCACACGCCCCAGGTCGAGGATGACTTCCAGCAGGTTGTCGCTGTCGTCGGCCTCTTCGACGGCACGGGCAATTTCGGGGGGAAGCACGGCCAACAAGGCATGCAGATCGTCGGTAATTTTTCGGGTGGTCATACGCTTCTCATTTGGCAAACAGGGTAGGCTGAGGCGCTTCCCGCTGCGTTGCCGCAGGTACGGCCTCAGCCGCGGGCTGGGGTTGCACAGCCCAGCGCGCCAGCAACGCCAGCGGCTCGCTGGGGCGTGCTTCCAGCCTCTCGAGGGGGCCTTCCAGCCACACCTGGGCTTCGCGCACCGCGATGTAGAGGGGCTTTTCACCCGTGCGCAGGAAGGCCGCCAGGGCGCGCAAGGCCTCGCAAGGAGCGGCGATGTCGGGGTCGAGCCAGGGAACCGCCCAAACGCCGCGCGGGCCAGCCTCCCAGCGGGCGACGCCGCGCACTTCACCGTTTTCGAGATACACCACCGCCGTGGGAGCTGCAGCGGGCGGGGGCAGCAGGTGCCGCACCAGAGGCGGGGTCAGGTTGGTGTAAAGCCGGTCAGCAGCCCAACGCTCATCGGCGCGCGGCCAACGCCAGCGACCTGCGCCGGTTGCCGCCTGAGCGGTCGGCATTTGCCACAGACGCTGCCGGGCAAACACCCGAAAGCCCGCCCGCCGCAGCGCCGGCAGCCACGGCGCCTGCTGGGGCGCATCGGCCAGCAGTGCCCGCGCGCCGCGCAGGGCAGGGTGCGCCAGCAGGGCTTCCACCAGCGGGGCCAGGGAAACCGCCGCGCCGAGGGCGCTTTCGGGGGCCAGGTAGAGCCAGCGCGCCAGACCTTCCTGAGGGTTGTGCTCGGCCAGCCCCACCAGCGGCGCCTCGCTGGCTGCTTCGTCGGCCACGACCGCCATCCCCGTGGCGGCAGAAAACAGCGCCACCAACGCGCTGCTGACCAGCCCCGCCCCGCCAATGACCGCGCGGCGGCTATCCAGGCACAACGCCTGTTCGCGGTAGCGGTACAGCAGCGGAAGGTCGCGCCAGGTCAGGGGGCGGGGCAGGGTGCTCACCGGTCAGGTTCCCATCCGGCCAGGTACAGGAAATAGCGGTGAAAGCGGGTGTCGTCGGTGAGTTCGGGGTGGAAAGCCGTCGCCAGCAGGCGCCCCTGCTGGGCGGCCACAATGCGCCCGTCTTCCAACGTTGCCAGCACCTCCGCAGGCGGGGTCACGGTTTCGATGAGTGGCGCGCGGATGAAGATGGCGTGGAAGGGGCGGTCATCGTCGGGGGCAACGGCTTTGAGCGCAGGCACGGGAATATCCACCTCGAAACTGGCCACCTGGCGGCCAAAGGCATTGCGCTCCACGGTGATGTCCATCAAGCCGAGGAGGGGCTGGGCGCGGCGGGCATCTTTCGAGAGGAATATCGCGCCTGCGCACGTGCCCCAGATGGCATGGTCACGGCCAAAGGCGCGCAGCGGCTCCAGCAGGCCAAAGGCCACGGCCAGTTTGCCGATGGTGGTCGATTCACCGCCGGGGATGATGAGGCCCGCCAGCCCATCCAGGTCAGCAGGGCGGCGCACTTCGCGCACGGCAACGCCGATTTCGCGGAGCACCACTTCGTGCTCCCAAAACGAGCCTTGCAGGGCGAGCACGCCCACGGTGAAGTCGGTGCGCGGGGGCGGGACTTTGTCGGGGGGGAGAAGGTTTGGCGCGGGCATGGCGAAGAAGGAATGGCAAATGGCGAATGGCGAATTACCAGCCGCGGCCGGCGAGGCGGGCTTCTTCGGGCAGGTCGGCGGCTTGCTGGCCGCGCATCGGTTCGCCCAGCCCTTTGCTCACCTCAGCCAGGATGGCGGGGTCGTTGTAATGGGTCACAGCCTTGACAATGGCCGCGGCGCGGCGGGGCGGGTCTTCCGACTTGAAGATGCCGGAGCCCACGAAGATACCGTCCATGCCGAGTTGCATCATCAGGGCAGCATCGGCGGGGGTGGCGATGCCTCCAGCGGCGAAGTTGACCACAGGCAGGCGCCCCAGTTCCTTGACCTCGCGCACCAGGTCCAGCGGCGCGCCGATTTCCTTGGCGTAGGTGTAGAGTTCCTCATCGGCCATCGTCTGCAAGCGGCGGATCTCGCCGAGCACCGCCCGCGCGTGGCGCACGGCTTCCACCACGTCGCCGGTGCCGGCCTCGCCTTTGGTACGAATCATGGCCGCGCCCTCGGCAATGCGGCGCAGGGCTTCACCCAGATTACGCGCCCCACACACGAAGGGCACCTTGAACTGGTGCTTGTCGATGTGGTGTTCTTCATCGGCAGGGGTGAGCACTTCCGACTCGTCGATATAGTCCACGCCCAGGGCTTCCAGAATCTGCGCTTCGACGAAATGGCCGATGCGCACCTTCGCCATCACCGGAATGCTGACCGCATCCATGATTTTGAGGATGAGCTCGGGGTCACTCATGCGGGCCACGCCGCCCTGCTTGCGGATGTCGGCAGGGACGCGCTCTAAGGCCATCACGGCCACTGCACCCGCATCTTCGGCAATTTTGGCCTGTTCAGGGGTAACGACGTCCATGATCACGCCGCCCTTGAGCATTTGCGCCAGGCCAACTTTCACTTTGTAAGAACCGGTTTGGGCTTCCATTTTGAACCTCCGAAAGACTGTCCGATCTGCCTTGCGCGTTTATTCTATCACGGGAAGGCAAGGGCAGGGAGTTTCGGTCAGCGCCTGCGGTATAATGAAGGCCATGAACACCAAACAGCAACTTCAAGCGGCCTTGAAAGAGGCCATGCGCCAGCGAGACAACCTGCGGAAGCGCACGCTGCGCCTCGCCCTGGCAGCCATCAAACTCGCGGAAGTAGAACACGGCGGCGAGCTGGACGAAAGCGCCGTGCTGAGCGTGCTGCAGAAGGAAATCAAAGCCCGCCGAGAGACCATCGAAGGCGCGCAGCGCGCTGGCCGCGACGACCTGATTACCGAGGCCGAAGCCGAAATTGCCGTGCTGCAGGAATTCCTCCCGCCGCCGCTCACGCCCGAAGCACTGGAAGCCCTGGCCCGCGAGGTCATTGCCGAAGTCGGCGCTACCTCGCCCCGCGAGATGGGCAAGGTGATGGCCGCGCTGATGCCGCGCTTGCAGGGCCGCGCCACCGGCAAAGAAGCCAGCCAGGTGGTACGCCGCCTGCTGCAAGGCTCCTGACCCTCCATGTCTGACCCCACACCTTCTCCGGCATCCCCTGCTTCCCCCGCCATCCACCCCGTGGCCAAGGCATGGCGGTTGCGGCGCGCCATGCTCGCGCTGCTGATGCTCGCGGCTGTTGCCGGGGTCATGTGGCTGAGCACGGCAGAAGACAGCCTCACCCTCCACGCAGGCGAAGTCGCGCCGCGCGACATCCTTGCGCCTTACAGCCACACTTACAAAAGCGCCGTCCTGACCGAAAAGCGTCGCGAAGCCGCCGCCAGGGCGGTTTCCAAAGTCTATGCGCCACCCGACGCCAGCATCGGACGCCGCCAACTGGAACGCCTGCGCGCCGCGCTCACCTTCATCACCGCCGTGCGCGCCGACCCCTACGCCACCCAGCAACAGAAACTCGCCGACCTGGCGGCCATCCAGGGGCTGCACCTTTCCGCCAGCGAGGCGCGTTATCTCCTCACCCTCGACGATGAACGCTGGCAAAGCATCCAGCAGGAAGCCCAGCGCGTGCTGGAAACCATGATGCGCGCGCCCATTCGCGAAGACCAGCTGGAAGAAGCGCGCCGCAACATCCCGGCCTTCATCACCCTCACCATGCCCGAACGCCAGGCCGACCTGGTAGAACGCCTGGTCGAAGCCTTCCTCGCCCCCAACAGCCTTTACAGCGCCACCCTCACCGAGGCGGCCCGCGAAAAAGCGCGGGAAGCCGTCCCCCCCGTGGTGCGGGCCTTCCGGCGGGGTGAAACCATAGTCCAGCGTGGGCAGGTGCTGACCCCTGAAGACATCGAAGCCCTGAAAGAATATGGGCTGCTGCAAGGCACAGCACGCTGGCAGGCGATTCTCGCGCCGCTGCTGCTGGTGCTGATTACCTTTCTGGTGCTGGCGGCCTATCTCCGCCTGCGCCGCCCCACGTTGGGCGAAAACATCACCGCGCTGACGGTGGCCGGCGGCCTGGGGATCCTTTTCCTGGTGGGGGCGCGCATCATCATCCCCGGCCACATCGTGCTGCCCTACGTTTACCCCTTTGCCGCCTACCCCTTGGTCATGTTCCTGCTGTTCGACGCCGAAAGCGCGCTGGTGTTTCTGCTGCCGCTGCTGGCGCTGGGGCTGTACCGCCTGCCCCACGGCTTCGAACTGATGACCTACCACGCGTTTCTGGGCATCGCAGGGGTGGTACTGCTCAGCCAGGTGCAACGCATGCGCACCTTCTTCCTCGCCAGCGCAGGCATGGCGCTGACAGGGGGCACCGTGCTCCTGGCCACCCGCCTGGCCTCGCCTTCCACCGACCTGCCAGGGATGATTACCCTGTTGGGCGCAGCCGCGACCAACGGGGTGCTGGCTTCCAGCCTGGCCTTAGTGCTGCACTACTTCCTGGCACCGCCGTTGGGGCAGGTCACGCCCATCCAGCTACTGGAACTCTCCCGTCCCGACCAGCCCCTGCTGCAAGAACTGCTGCAAAAAGCGCCGGGCACCTACCAGCACAGCCTGCAAGTCGCCAACCTGGCCGAACAGGCTGCCCGGGCCGTGCACGCCGACGCCTTGCTGGTGCGGGTGGGGGCGCTGTATCACGACATCGGCAAAGTGCTGCGGCCACAATTTTTCATCGAAAACCAGCCGCCAGGCAGCGCCAACCCCCACGAGCGCCTCTCGCCCGAAGAAAGCGCCCGCATCATCATCGCCCACGTCACCGACGGGCTGGCCCTGGCGCGCGAACACCGCCTACCCCGCCGCATTCAAGATTTCATCGCCGAGCACCACGGCACCATGATCACCCGCTATCAGTATGCCCGCGCCGTGCAAGAGGCCGGCGGTGATGCCGACAAGGTAGACATCGAACATTTCCGCTACCCCGGCCCGCGCCCCCAAAGCAAGGAAACCGCCCTGGTCATGCTGGCCGACGGCTGCGAAGCACGGGCGCGCGCTGAACACCCCCCCGACAAACACGAACTGCGTCGCCTGGTGCACGACACCATCACCACTCGCATCCGCGAAGGGCAGCTCAGCGACACCTCGCTCACCCTGCACGACCTGAAAACCATCGAAGACACTTTCGTCGCGGCCCTCCAGGGGGTGTATCACCCCCGCATCCAATACCCTCAACTGCGAGAAGAACGCGGCCAGCCGACCATCCCGGTAGCCGAGGCCCGCGCCTTGCTAAACGCCAGCCCCGCAGGCTCCCAACCAGAAGCCGCCAAGGCTGCACCTCGCCCGCAGGAAAGCCATGCACACCATTCACCTGACGATTGAACCTCCCTACCAGCCAGCCGTGGACGCCGACCTGCTGCATCGGGCAGCCGAAGCCGCCCTGCAGCACCAGGAAGCCCCCTCCGCGGCGCTGAGCCTGCTCATCACCGACGACGAAACCGTCCGCCGCCTGAACGCGCGCTATCGCGGCATCGACGCGCCGACCGACGTCCTCTCTTTTGAAGACGGCAGCAGCGACCCTGAAACCGGCAAACCCTACCTCGGCGACATCGTGATAGCCTACCCTCGCGCCGCAGCCCAGGCCGAGCGCGGCGGCCACCCCGTCGCCTGGGAACTCTGCCTGCTGGTGGTACACGGCGTGCTGCATCTCTTGGGGCATGACCACGCCGCCCCCGACGAAAAAGCCCGCATGTGGGCAGCCCAGCGCCACATTCTGGAAAGTCTGGGCTGCCCCCTCTCGCCGCCCTAAGCCTGTCCGCCCCCTTGTCGAGCGGCTGCCGACCTCGCGCATGTCCAAGACGCCTTCCCGCATCCAGGCCTTCCGCCACGCCTTCGAGGGGCTGGGCTATCTGCTACGCACCCAGCCCAACGCACGCATCCATGCCGCGTCCACGATGGGCGTGGTGGCCTTGGGGCTATGGCTGCGCTTAGAGGCGCGCTCATGGGCGCTGCTGGTGATGGCCATCACCGCCGTGTGGGTCGCCGAAGCGGGCAACACCGCGCTGGAAGCACTGGTCGACCTGGCATCGCCTGAAATCCACCCCACAGCCAAAGCCGCCAAAGACACCGCAGCCGCCAGCGTGCTGCTGGCCGCGGGCGGGGCTGTGGTCATCGGCCTGCTGGTCCTGGGGCCGCCCCTGTGGGCGCGCCTGGCCCCCCTTTTGCCTTGAGAAAAGCCCATGCCTTCTTCAGACACCCCTCCCCTCGACTACCGCGCTGCGGGCGGCGTCATTGTACGCCCCTCGCAAGAAGTGCTGGTGCTGGAACGCCCTGCGCGCGGCGAAATCCGCCTGCCGAAAGGCCATATTGACCCCGGCGAGGCCCCCTTGCAAACCGCCTTACGAGAAATTGCCGAAGAAAGCGGCTTCCGACACCTGCGCCTGCTGGCCGACCTCGGCACGCAGCGGGTAGTCTTCCCCTATCAGGGGCGGACATGGGCGCGAGAAGAGCACTACTTCCTCTTCCTGCGGGAAGGCCCCCCCGCGCCCGACCTGCCCCCTGAAGGGCAATTCGTGCCCCGCTGGGTTTCATGGGAAGACGCCGAGCGTTTGCTCACCTTTGAAGCCGAGCAGGAATGGGTGCGCCGCGCCCGCGCCGCCTGGGCCCGCCACCTGAAGCCTGATACCTGACCCCCGACACCCAACACCCGCCCCCTGGAGGTTCCCCATGCCCCTTGCATTCCGTTTTGGCACCGTAGGCACACCCAAATCAGCCCCGAAAAAGCCCGGCGGCAGCGTAGGCGCCATCCTGCGCCTGCGCGAGCTTGGCCTCGATGCGCTGGAACTCGGCTGGGTGCGCGCCGTGCGGGTGAGCGAAAAGACCTGCGCCGCCATCAAAGCCACCGCGGCTGAGCACGACGTCGCCCTTAGTGTGCATGCGCCCTATTTCATCAACCTCAACGCTGACGACGAAGAATGGCCAAAGTCGCGTCAGCGTCTGATGGACGCCGCCTATTACGGCTACCTGGCCGGCGCGACCGACATTGTCTTTCACCCCGGCTCGTATTTTGGCCGCCCGCCCGCCGAAGTGCTACCCAAGGCCATCGCCAGGCTGGAAGCCGTGGCTGCTGAACTGCGCGATATGGGCGTGGAAGTCACCCTGCGCCCCGAAACCATGGGCAAAAGCGCGGTCATCGGCTCGGTGGAAGACACCCTCGCGATGAGCCAGGCCGTGCCCGGCGTCGCCCCCTGCCTCGATTTCGCCCACCTGCACGCCCGCCCGGGCGACGGCAGCATGAATTCCTACGACGAGTGGGCGCGCGTCCTCGAAGCCTATGGCAACGCCCTCGGCGATGACGCCCTGCGCCGCCTGCACATCCACCTTTCAGGCATCGAATACGGCCCCAAAGGCGAGCGCAACCACCTCAAGTTCGCGGAAGCCGACCTGGACGTGCAGGCCATCTTCCGCGCGCTCAAAGATTTCGGCGCCGCGGGCCGCATTCTGTGCGAAAGTCCCATCCTGGAAGAAGATGCCCTTTTGCTCAAACAATGGTGGCAGCAACTTGCCGCCGCATCCTGACCTGCATCCTGCATCTTGCACCCTGATTCCCGGAGGAAGCCCCATGCCCGTCAAACACGCCAACGAAGTTCCCTACCAACCCGTCAGCGCCGGCAAAGACACCAGCATTCAAATTTTGATTTCCCCCGAAGAAGGCCCGCATTTCGCCATGCGGCGCTTCACCATGAAGCCCGGCGGCGGCATGCCCCGCCACACCAATGCCGTGGAACATGAACAGTACGTCCTCCAGGGGCACGCCCGCATCACCTTAGGCGACGAAACCTACGAAGTGCAGGCTGGCGACGTGGTTTTCATCCCCGCCGGGGTGCCGCATTCCTACGAAAACATCGGCGACGAAGATTTCGTCTTCCTGTGCCTGGTGCCTAACCTGCCCGACGAAATCCAAGTTTTGGAGTAAAATTTGCCCCTGTTGCCAGCACAACCGGCGATGGGGCCCGCCGCAATTGCCGCACAGGCTGATGGCCCCTACCGATACCCCTTTTGGACGGAGGCTCGGTATGGAACGGCCATCCCTTTTGCTGTTCATCGGCATCGGCGGCTTCTTCGGCGCGGCCATGCGCTATCTGGTCGGCGGATGGGTGCAAGACTGGTCGCGCAGCATCAGTTTCCCCTATGGCACGGTGGCGGTCAACCTGTTAGGGGCCTTTCTGTTAGGCTTCCTGTTCTACCTCGGCGAAAGTCGCCGCCTCTTTTCCCCCGAAGCGCGCGCCCTGCTGTTCATCGGCTTCCTGGGGGCATTCACCACGTTCTCGACGTTCGAACTGGAAAGCTTTGCGCTCTTCCACAAGGGGGAAACCCTCGCCGGCTGGCTCTACCTCGGCGGGCAGGTTTTTCTTGGCTTCCTGGCCGTCTGGCTGGGACGCATCGCGGCGCTCAGTTTATGGAGGTAAACCATGAAACTCCCTGAAGAAGGCGCGTTGCTCCGCATCTTCATCGGCGAAGACGACCGCTACGACCACAAACCCCTGTACGAATGGCTGGTACTCCAGGCTCGGGAAGCAGGGCTGGCGGGGGCGACGGTGTTGCGGGGCATTATGGGGTTTGGCTCCAGCAGCCGCCGCATCCACACATCCTCGCTGTTGCGTCTGTCGGAAGACCTGCCTATCGTGGTAGAAATCGTGGACACCGAAGAGCGCCTGGAAGCCTTCCTCGACCGCGTGGCTGACGCTATTCGGGAAGGGCTGATCACGATGGAAAAAGCGCGCGTCAAACTTTATCGCGGCCGCAAAACCAGCGCTTCCGACTAACAGGCGGCTGCGCGTCCGGCAGCCGCCAGCCACGCCCGTGGCTCGGCAGCACCCCCAGCAGTGAGCCTTCGCCTGGTAACATTCGAATTGACAAAACCCGCCCGGTCGCGGTATGCTTAGGGCGTCCCCGAGTGGGTCCGGCGCGGCAACGCCCTCCGAACCGGGTCAGGTCCGAGAGGAAGCAGCCCTAAGGAGGTTCCGTTGGGTGCCGCCGGGTCGCCTGCTCGGGGGCTTTCGTTAAACACCCAGCGCCCTCTCCGGTTGAGAGGGCGCTGTTGCGTTTTCTTCGTGTTCAGCGGTGAGGGGATTAGTGATCACTGCCTTCGTGTTCACGCTCGCCCTCAGGCGTCGCAGTTGCATTGCCCATACCCCACATGTGAGGGGCTTCCGTCGGTTCCATCGTTTCGGTGGGCTCCGGCATCATGGTCTCACTCGGTTCAGGCATCATGGTGGGCTGCCCGTGGTGCTCGCCTTCACCGTTGCCACCTTCGTTCTGAGCTCCCATCAGGTTGATGACTTTGGCGTTCAGGGTGCCGTCGCTCTCGACCTCGGCGACCACCATCACCTGGTCACCCGTCGCAATCTGGCCGTGGATTTTCGTGTCTTCGGTGATGTTGAGGGTACGCCCGGCCACCACCCACTGGTTTTCATTCTGCGCTTCCACAGCGCCCTGGAAAGTGAGCACCTGCTTCATCTCACCTTGATGCTCTTCCTGGCCGGTTTCTTGAGTGATGACCTTGGCCTGCACGACCGTGGCCTGGCCATTGGGGTCAATGTAGCCGTGCACCTCGACCATATCGCCAACTTTCACATCGCCTTTCACTTTGGCATCGTCGGGCACGACGAGGGTTTGGCCATTCACGACCCAGGTGTTGCCGTCGATGCTTTCGACCGTACCTTCCAGTTTGAAGATTTCGCCTGCAGCGTACTCACCGGCACCCATCGCTTCACCGGCATGTTGTTCGGCCTGTTTGGTGGCCTCTTCACCCTGCCGCTCGCCTTGCTGAGCAGCCTCACCAGCCTGATGCTGCATCTCACCGGCTTTTTCTTCGCCTTGCTTTTCGGCCTTTTCGGCCTGCGCGGCGTGTTGCTCGGCTTCGGTGTAGGCTTCCATGGCCCGCATCCTGGCTTCTTCGGTGTGCTGCAAAGCCTCTTGCAATGCCTGCTTGCTGTGCTCATCAGCGTGAGCCGCGGCTTGTTGCAACATCTGGGCAGCGACATCGGTCATAACAGCCACCCGTGCGGCCGCATCGGCCTGGCCGCGCTGCGCCATTTGCTCAGCAATCTTCTCAGCCGCCTGCAGGTGCTCGGCCAGGTTCTGGGCAACCTGCGGAATCATGTCGGTGCGGCCTTCTTCCGCCAGCGTTTGAATCTCGGCCACGCGCTCCTGCGCAAATTCCAGGTGCAGTTCGGCCTTCGCTTGCGGATTGGTGGTGACCATCAGTTCGGCTTGTTCCACCACCTCTTTCACGGGATACAAAGTATCCCCAGGCAATGCGTCCTGCGACGCGTAGGCTGCGGCTGCGCCGCCGCCAAAGATGACACTGATTGCCATCAGAGCTGCTACTAAAATGTTGACCATTTTCAGGCCCTCCTTTCGCAATTGGGGTTTTGGCTGAATCCACTTCTTGAGACGCCAAAACAGCCCAGAGGATACGGCCTGAGCGGGCAATTTTTCAGGTTTCATTTCCGCCGCCATTTGCAGAAACCGGGCGCGCCCCTCCGCTGCCCGCCGCGGGTCGCGCGGGGGAACCTCTCGCAGGGCTTCCAGTTGTTTCCGCAGGCGGGGATCCATTTCACTCATGGGGTTCCTCCTCCAAAATCCTTCGCAAGGCAGCCAGGGCTCGGTGTTGCAAGGCTTTGATTGCGCCAACCGGCTTCTGCATCACCTCAGCCACTTCTTTGAGCGACCACTCTTCCAAAAACCGGAGCACAATCACCTGGCGCTGTTCCGGGGTCAGCAGCCGCAACGCGGCTCGCACCCGCTGTTGTTCTTCCTGTAAAAGCACCTGGCTGCTCAACGTTGGATCATCGCTGCTCAAAGCATGCGCCATATCGTCGACATCCACTTCGGGCGGCGGCTGGCGACGATAGTAATCGGTGATCCAATTGTGCGCCACCCGATACAAATACGCTTTGAGATGCGTCTTCGGCCCACCGCCATTGCGCAGTGCCTGCAAAAAGCGGGCGAAGGTTTCGGCCACGCATTCCTCGGCAAGCTCCTGATCTCCCAAAAAACGCATGGCATAGCGATATAACAGCGGGCTATAAGCATCATAGATG
>Ga0256833_1000672_pt1 | contig 26210 bp, 19 predicted proteins | sample 356284metaG_FD_190535 | JGI IMG/M metagenome (GOLD analysis project Ga0256833, IMG submission 190535) | Hydrothermal vent microbial communities from Mid Atlantic Ridge, Atlantic Ocean - 356-284 | ecosystem: Environmental > Aquatic > Marine > Hydrothermal vents | place: Atlantic Ocean: Mid... | reverse complement strand
CGACCTCCACACCTTCCACCCGCTTGTGCCCCAAAATGCGGGCGATGCGGGCGCGAGTGTGGATGGGCGTGCGGTGGAGCAGGTCGACGAACCACCACTTGGCCGGGGTATAAGGCCAGACCATCTGATGCTGCGGGTGTTCGGTGAGGAAAGCAGCCACTTCAACCCCGGCTTTGTGCAGGGTGAGGAAGGCCGACAGGCTGACGCCCTCGGCGCCCACGATGACCGCCCGCCGTCCCACAGGCAGGTGGCGCTCGTCCACGAAACGCTGCAACGAGCCGGTAGTGAAGATGCCTCGCGGGCGATAACCGGGCACCAGGCGCGCCGAGCGAGGGCGCTCGCGCACCCCGGTGGCCAGGAGGATGGCACGGGCGTGAATCGCCCCCAGCCCCACCGGGCTGGTGAAGGCCAGGGTGGCCGGGTCTTCCCAGCCGATGACCGTGGTCTCGGTGCGGATTTTCACCCCGTAGTCGCGGGCCATTTGCACATAACGGCGGGCATAGGCCGGGCCGGTGTACAGGCGGTGGAAATCCCAAACGCCAAAGCCGGTGTGGTGGCACAGGCGGGGCATCCCGCCGGGTTGGGGTTCCCGGTCCACCACGGTGACGCTTGCCACGCCTAAGCGCTTGAGGGCGATGGCGCTGCTCAGCCCCGCGGGGCCGGCCCCCACGATGAGGACGTCGGTGTCGTAAGTGGTCATGGCTGGCCTTCCTCTGTTGCGTCGGCGGGTGGGGTGAGGGTGAAGGGCGGCGGGTCGTCGCCTTCCAGCGAGAGCAGGAAGCGCGGGTCCTGGCCGGTTTCCTGCGCCAAAATATCGATCACATGGGCCTGGCAGTTGAAGCCCTGGCAGCGCCCCTGGGTGGCGCGGGTGCGCCGTCGCAAGGCGTCCAAAGTGCGGGCGGGCACCGGGCTGTGGATGGCATCCAGAATTTCCCCCAAGGTGACCTTTTCGCAATGGCAGACGACGCGCCCGTAGTCGGGGTTGCGGGCGATGCGTTCGGCCTGGCGGTAAGGGCGGGGGCCGGCCTCGCCGATGTTGGGCATCTTGAAGGTTTTGAACTCGGCTTTGGGGCGCAGCGGCAACCCGGCCTCGGCCAGCAGCCCGGCCACATATTCGGCGATGCCCATCGAGGCCGACACGCCGGTGGAGCGGATGCCGCCCACGCACACGTACCGCTGGTCGGCGTGCAGGCGAATCTGGTAGTCCTTGTGCTCGGTGGCGGCGCGCAGCCCGGCGTAGGTGGCGGTCACCTCTTCGCTCAGCAGGTCGGGCAGGATGGCGCGCCCTTTTTCCAGCAGGGTTTGCAGCCCCTGTTCGCTGGTGGCGGTGTTGGTTTTGTCGTCCAGGTCTTCGGCGGTGGGGCCCAGGAGCACATTGCCGTACACCGTGGGGCTGATGAGCACGCCTTTGGTGCGGGCGGTGGGCACGGGCAGGATGACGTGGTTGAGCAGGCGGCGGGCGAATTTGTCGAACACGATGAGTTCGCCGCGGCGGGGGGTGATGGTGAAGTCGTGGTGGCCTAACATGTGGTCGATTTCGTCGGAATACAGCCCGGCGGCGTTGACCAGGTAGCGGGCGCGCACCACTTCTTCGCGAGGCCCAATCACGGTGTGCAGGCCGTTTTCCAGCCGCACTTTGCCCACCGGGAAGTTGAGTTTCAGCGTGACGCCGTTGAGCAGGGCTTCGGTGGCGTAGGCGATGGGCAGGGTGAAGGGGCAGATCAGGGATTCGCCCGGCACGAACAGGCCGCCCCATGCGCCGCGGTTGAGGTGCGGTTCCAGGCGATAGACTTCTTCGGCGGAAATGATGCGCACATCGGTCACGCCGTTGGCGTGGGCGCGGTCTCGCAGGGTGGGGAGGGTGTGGTATTGCTCCTCCGTCCAGGCCACCAGCAGGCCGCCTAAGCGCTCGGTGGGGATGCCGGCCTGCGCGACGTAATCTTCCAGCAGGGCGTAAGAGCGGCGCAGCAGGCGGGCTTCCAAAGTGCCGGTTTTGGCGTCGAAGCCGGTGTGCCAGATGGCGGTGTTGGCTTTGGTGGTGCCCATGCCGACATCGGGCTTGGCTTCCAGGAGCACCACGTCGAGCCGGTAGCGGGCAAGTTCGCGGGCGATGGCCGTGCCCACCGCCCCCGCGCCAATGATGGCGACGTCGTAGATGGTTTGCATTGTTTTCCTCGGAGAGCACGCGCCGCGTCGCGGCTCAGGCCAGGCCGGTGTGCAGGTTGTCCAGCGCCTGCTGCCAGCCTGTGGGTTCGGCGGGCTGGCCTGAGGTGGCCGTGCGGGCGGTGAAGATGATGCGGTCGCCGCGGTAGATGTCGTGGGCGTATTCGAAGGGCACGCCCTTTTCGGTGAAGGCGGTGCGGCGGATTTCCAGGGTGGGAAGGTCCACCGGCACGCCCATCACCTCAGCCCATTCGGCGTCCAGCAGGGAAATTTCCAGTTCCTGCACCGATTGCGCCGGAATGACGTCGAAATACTTGCGCAGGATGCCGTAGATGGATCCTGTGAGGTGAAAATCCAGCAGGTCGGGGAAGAGGCGTACCGGGAAATACGAGTCTTCCAGGGCGATGGGCTCCTCGTCGGCGGTGCGCAGGCGCACGATGTGATAAACCTCGTCGTCTTCTGCCAGCGCCAAAGCCCGGCACACCTGGGGCTCCACGGCCTCGCAGGGCAGTTTCTCGGCGGTGATGACGCGCGCCCCCGGCTTGATGCCGGCGTGTTCCAACTGGCGGTAGAGCCCCTCGGGGGAACTCAGGTCGAAGCGGATTTTGGGCGGGGCGACATAGGCCCGCGCGCCGCTGCGGCGGGTGATCAGGCCGCGGCGCACCAGGATGTTGATGGCGGCGCGCGCCGTCATGCGCGAGATGCCGAACTGTTCGGCCAGTTCGCGCTCCGAGGCGATGCGGGCGTCGGCGGGCAGGGTGCCCTCGGCGATTTCCCTGGCTAGTTGTTCCGCCACCTGGCGGTAACGGGGGACGGGAGCGGTTTCGTCTGCGGGCATGGTTTTCCTTTCTGGGCCTGTTTTCGGTGGCCCGGTTCCATTGACTGACAAATTTCATCAAGAGGGCTTCTGTGTTTGATCTCTCCCTACCCCTGCTTCGGCATCGCTACGGCAATGCCGAAGCCGCCCCCCTCCCTCCCTTACTAAGGGAGGGAAGGGGGAAGATGAGCCGAGCACCGGCGAGGCTCATCGGGGGATAGGAGAGATTGGTGATGGACAGCGTTTTGTCAGTCGATCAGGTGTTCCGGCGCAAAGGGGTGCAGCGGCTCTTCGGCCAGCACGCGCACGGTGTGGGTCACCAGCCCCTGCTCAGGGTGCCAGTAGTGCAAATGGTAAGCCGGTTCGTCCAGAATGTAGGCCGAGCGGCGCAGGGTGAGGTCAAGGTAGAGGCGCATCCCGGTGCTGGGGGCGGTGCTGACCACCACGCCCTGCCACTCGGTGAGGGAGGCCAGGTGAATGTGCCCGGCCCAGATGCGGGCGATTTGCGGGTGGGCGGCCACTACCTCGGCCAGCAGGTGGAGACCGTCGAAGCCGTCGAGGTCGGTTTCGATGACGCCGAAGCGCGCCGGGGGATGGTGCATGAAGAGCACGGTGGGGGTTTCCGGCTGTTGGCGGAGGCGGCTGTCCAGCCAGGCGGCGCGGGCGGCGTCGATTGCGCCGCCCGGCGCGCCGGGGGCCACGGTGTCCACGCCCAGCAACCGCAGGCCGGGCAGGGCAATGTCGTGCTGGATGAAGCCGTGCTCGTCCTGTGGGCAGGCTTGCGGGCCGAAGGCGGCGGCCAGGGCGCTGCGGTCGTCGTGGTTGCCGGGCACCACGGCCAGCGGGGCGCGCAACCCGGCCAGGATTTCGGCGGCCAGGTCGGCCTCGTCGCGCCGCCCGTTGTTGGTGACATCGCCGGTGTGGATGACCAGGTCGGGCGCGGGGTCGAGGCGGTTGATGTGCGCCACGCAGCGGGCAAGGTATTCGGCCATCGGCGCGACGCCGAATGTGCGTTTGCCCGGCGCGGCGAGGTGGGTGTCGCTAATCTGAGCAATGAGCATCGGCGCTGCCTCTCAGGCGGCGTTGTCCTCTTTCTGGAAGACAAAGGCAATGAAGCCCAAAATGCCGGTCACCACCATCAACATCACGCTGACGGCGTTGATTTCCGGCGTGATGCCGAAGCGCAGCCGTGAATAGAGCAGAATGGGCACGGTGGGGTCGGAGCCGCTGAGGAAATAGGTGGTGTTGAAGTTCTCGAAGGAGAACAGGAAGGCAATGATGGCCGCGCCGATGACCGCGGGGGAGAGGAAGGGCAACGTCACCAGGCGGACGGCCTCGGGGTGGCTCGCGCCGAGGTCCATGGCGGCTTCTTCCAGCGAGAGGTCGAAGCGTTTGAGGCGCGCGGCGATCACCATCGAGGTGGTGGTGGCGACGAAACTGATCTGCCCGAACACCACCAGCCAGAAACCCGGCCGCAGAAAGGTGCCCGCCCCCGCGCCGAAGATTTTATCCAGCCCGTTGGCAATACCATAGGAGAAGGCCAGGATGGAGGTGCCCAATACCACGCCGGGGACGACCAGCGGGCCCAACATCAGCAGGTAAAGTGCGTTCTGCCCGGCAAACTTGTGGCGGATGAAGAGGAAGGCGTTGTTGATGCCCAGCAGGATGGAAATGATGGTCACCACGGCGGCCACTTTGAGGCTGACCACGATGGCGTTCATCATGCGGGCGTCGTTGAACAGCCCCACGCGGTCGGGCGTGCTCGATTTGAACCAGTCCAAGGTGAAGCCCTGCCAGGGAAACGATGCGCTGGGGTTGTTGTTGAAGGCCAGGATGGTCACGATGACCAGCGGCCCCAGCGTGAAGAGCAGCGCCAGCACCGCGTAGGCATAGAACAGTGCTTTGCTAAGGGTAAAGCCCTCTCGTCGAAACATCACATCGCCTCCGAGAGATCTTGTTTGGTGACCTTGAGCACAATCCACACGAAGACGACCGAAAACGTCAGCAAAATGACGCTGAACGCGGAGCCCTTGTTCTGGTTGAAGCGGATGATGAACTGGTTGTAGATAATCTCGGTGAACCACAGGCTGTTCTTGCCGCCCAGCAGGGTGACGGTGACGTAGTTGCCCAGGTTGAGCATGAAGGTCATGATGCTGCCGACCATGATGCCGGGGGCGGCGTGGGGGATGATGATTTCCCGCAGGGTGGACCAGAAGTTGGCGCCCAGGTCGTAGGCGGCTTCGATCAGGCTGTCGTCCAACGTGTCCAGCGAGTTCATGATGGGGATGGTCATGAAGAGCAGGGAAGTGTAAACCAACCCTAAGGCGATGGTGTAATCGTGGTACAGGAATTCGACGGGATGATGGATGATGCCCAGGCGTTGCAAGAGGTAACTGAACACGCCGCTTTCGCGCAGCAATACCATCCATGTGAAAGCCTGGATGAGCTCGGAAACCCAATAGGGCAGGATGACGGCTAGCAGCAGCATGGCCTTGAGGCGCTTTCCGGCGACTTTGGTGATGATGAAGGCCAAGGGGAAGGAGACGACCAGGGTCAGCAGGGTCACCAAGGTGGAGAAAACCGCGGTGCGGACGAAGATGCGGCGGTAGAGGGGGTTTTTGAAGAAGTAGAGGTAGTTGGCTAAGGTGAATTCCCCGCCCCGCCGACTGACAAAGGAAAGGTAGAACAGTTTGACGTGGGGGAGGACGAAAAGCAGCCCAATCCACAAGAGCATGGGGATGAGCACCAGCCACAACCCGCGGCGTTTAGACGATGCGTTCATGTCACACCTCCGCTTCGGTGGAGGGCTGGGCTACGGGATGGAAGGCGTTGGCGGCGTCCCAACGCCAGGAAAGGGTGACCACGTCGCCCGGCTGGACTTCAGGGGCATCTTCCGTGTGCTGGATTTTGACGTTGAGGCTGAGGGGGCGTTGGGCTTCGACCAGATCCACCACCACCAGCGAGTGGGAGCCGTCGAAGTTGACCTCGCTGACCTTGCCGAGCAGGCCGTTTTCGTGTTTGCCGGGGCGCAGGGAAATCATCTCGGGGCGGATGAAGAGATCCGCGGTATCGCCCACGGCGAGGTCTTCTCCGGCGCGCCCTGCCATACGCAGGCCGGCGAAATCCACCTCGACCTGCGGATCTGGGCCGGGGCGCACGGCCAGCACGCGCCCGCCGGTGAGTTTGTTGTTTTCGCCCACGAAGGAAGCCACGAAATGGGTGGCCGGGCGGCGGTAGAGTTCCTCCGGCGGGGCGATTTGCTCGATTTTACCGCGGTTGATGACCGCCACCGTGTCGGACATGGCGAGGGCGATGGTCTGGTCGTGGGTGATATAGACGAACGTTGTGCCCGTGCGCGCCTGGAGGTGCTTGAGTTCCAGTTTCATGCTTTGGCGCAGTTTGAGATCGAGAGAACCCAACGGCTCGTCGAGGAGCAGCACCGTAGGCTCCAGCACCAGGCTGCGGGCGAGGGCGACGCGCTGCTGCTGGCCGCCGGAAAGTTGATGGATTTTGCGCTTTTCCAGCCCTTGCAGGCCGACGCGGGCCAGGGCATCTTTTGCACGGCGTTCCATTTCAGCTTTGCTCATCCCGCCGCGGCGGCGCAGGCCGAAGGTGACATTGTCCAGCACGTTCATCATGGGGAACAACGCCAACCGCTGGAAGACCATGTTGCACGGCCGCTTGTTGGGGGGCACGTCGTTGACGCGCTGGCCGCCGATGTAAATGTCGCCGCTGGTGGGTACCTCGAAACCGGCGATCATGCGCAGCAGCGTGGTTTTCCCGCTCCCCGAAGGGCCTAAAATGGAGAAAAAACTACCCTTGGGCACTTCGAAACTGACGTTGTCCACGGCCACCAGGTTGCCGAACTTTTTGGTCACGTTCACAAGGGCGACATCGATTTCTGGGGACATCTCTGATTGCCTCTTGAGTGGAAAAAAAGAGGCTCACGCCCCAACGACAAGAGCCTCGCCGGGGCGTGAGCGAAAGCGCGGTTATTTGGATTCGGCGGCTTTGACCTGCTCGAGGACGTCGGCCTGGATGTCCTGCGCGTAGGGCGGCAGCGGGAAGTACCACTTGATGGTCTTCATCTTTTCGGGCGGCAGGGTCTCGGCCACGATCTTGGCCATCTCGGGCGAGGCGAGTTCCACCGCACCCTGGGAAGCGGTCTGGTAGCCGGTCTTGTTGATGATGACCGCGGCGTTTTCCGGCTTCATCACGAAGTTAATCCACTTGTAGGCGGCATCGACGTTTTCAGCACCGGCGGAGATGGCAAAAGTGTCGAACCAGCCCACCGCGCCTTCCTTGGGAACGACGTACTTGAACTTGTTGGGGTATTCTTTCATCAGCGTCCAGGCGATGGCGTCCCAACTGGTGGCAACCCACACTTCGTCGTTCTTCAGCAGGTCTTCCAACTGCTGGCGGGAATCCCAGTACGTGCGCACGATGGGCTTGCATTCGATCATCTTGTCGCGCACCGCGTTCATCACCTTGCGGTACTCGTCCTCGTTCTTCACGGCCTCGGCGGGGTCGTAGCCCAAGGCATAGGCGAACATGTAGAGGGTGTCGTACTTGGCGCGGTAGGTTACCCGCCCTTTGTACTTCGGGTCGCACAGGTCAAGGTAACTCTGACCGGCGTCGGGAGCCTTTTCAAGGTTCACGACCATGGCGGTGGTGCCCCAAACGAAGGGGAGCGCATAGGGCTTGCCTTCGTATTCGGAGTTCTTGAGGATGGAATCCCAGTAGGCGGGGATGAAGAGGTCTTTGTTGACCTTGCTGAGGTCGATGGGTTGGTAGATGCCGAATTGCTCCTGCGCCGTGGCGACGTAGTTGAGGGTGGGGGAAACCAGGTCGAAGCCCACGCCTTTGGTGGCGGCCATCTTGGCGATGAGTTCGTTGTTGTCGCCGATGTAGGTAATTTCGACCTTGATGCCGGTTTCCTTGGTGAATTTGTCGACCAGTTCTTCGGGCGCGTAGCCTTCCCAGGTGAGCATACGCAAAACGCCACCGGAAGCAGCCGCAGGGGCTTCGGTGGCGCTTTGAGCAGGGGCCTCGGTGGCAGCCGGGGCTTCGGTGGCAGCAGGCTTGGACGAAGGCGCCTGGGGTTGAGGCGTCTTGGCAGCACCGCCGCAGGCAGCCAATGCCAGGGCGAGCACCAGGACAAAGGCAAAGAGCATCCAAAATTGGCGTTTCATGGGGACCTCCTTAGGGTTCAAAAAGTAAGAAGAAAGGGAACAACGGAAAAGGAGAGGACTTTTTGAGGTGTTTTCCTCCTTTCACTCCCTCCAAAGAGGGAAAAGTGGGGTGAGGTGATTGTACCATAAGAAAATGGTATATACAAAAAGCCCGCGCAAGGCGGGCTAAAGGCTGTACTGTTCGGTGACCCTACGGGCATTTGCAGGAAGGGTCATAGGGGCTACAGCCGAGGTCGCCGAAATCGAGGGTCAATACCTGGCCGGGGTGGAGGGAAACCAATACTGCGCCGCCCATCGAAGCGCCATTGATGCCGTAAGCACACCATGGAGGGCCGCCGGGCAGGGTCACGCAATAGGTGGCCGGGGCGACCTGGAAATGGTAATCTCCCTGGGCGGTGGTGGAGGTTTGCGCCAGGTTGGGGCCAACGCATTGCCCCCCAGTGGCGGCTGTGAGCCAGACGGTCAGGCCGCTGAAGGGAGCCTCCATCTTGTTTGCCGTTGCGGTTGGTATCGTGGAAGATGCGGCCTTTGACTGTGGCTAGGCCAGGGGTTGGTGGAGGGGTCATGGGTGGTATGGGGCGATCGCCTGTAACCGTGGCATACTGCCCCCAAAGCCAGCATACGTGCCCATCGGGCAAGCGCACGACCCAATAATCGCCCGACGTGCTTCGCCCCAGCACTTCGGCTTCCTGCCCAACGAGCAAGACGCCAATTCGTTCGAAAGCCTCGCCGGGGCCTTTGCGGCAGTTGGTCTCTACGCTGACGACGAGGCGCGAGGGAGCAGGCGAAGGTGTTTGCGCTGGAGGCGCAGGCGAAGGGGAGGGGACGACTGTAGGCATAGAAGGTGGCTTCGATGGCGTGGCGGACGGCCCCCTGGGAGAAGCGGTCGGCGACGACGCGGTCAAAGTGTCTCTGACTTTGGCCGCCACGGTGGCATTGAGATCCGGCGTAGGCAATGGTGAACGAGGGAAATTACAGGCCGTCATCACGACAAACACGACCACGGCCATCGGTTTCAAACCAAATCGCTGCATGATGGTCTCCTTCCAAAAAGGATCTTGTTTCAGGATTTCCCAAATATAGAATAGCACAAAATTTATCGCCAAGCAACCGGGGCAACCCGTCGAATTCGCCTGCAGGATTACACAGGCGCCGCCGACGCGTCAAGTTGTGAGACCCTGACAAACGGCGTGCGAAAGGAATGGTTTGTGGAGGAAAGCGGGCAACGGGAATACAGTGAGCATCGCTCAGGTGCGTTAGAGGTCTTCCTACAAGGGACGCTCTACGCCAGGGCGGATTGGCACCGGCTCAGAGGCCGCCTCAAAGGGGAAGAGATCAGCTGCCGCCCGCTCCCTTATTACTTTTGATAAGTGAGATTATCACAAACATACTAACAGGCACAAAACCTCCCCCAAGACCACCTCTGCCTTACTTTTCAAACCCATCAACCCGCTTCTATTCCAGGCCAACGCCACCTTCTTCAAAAACATCCCCCTGACCCTGGCGACAACCCTCGCCAGGGGCCACGACAACACCCCCCTATACCGGAACCCAGGTCGGGCTCCTGGCAACCTATCCCCCCCACAACGCACTTTATTTTGAAACAAATGTTCGCGTTACGCCCTCTTTGCCTCCCGCTCAACTCCCCCTCTCATAACGCCTCAAGGTTTCCGTACTCCCAGGCTACGGCTCCCTCTCACTCTGGCCACCCCTGCCGCCACAAACGGATATATAATTCCACCAGGTAGGGGTCGAAAAGCACACCCGCCTTGGCTTGCAGGTAGCGGATCACTCGCTCCCGCGGCCAGGGCAGACGATAGGGACGCTCGCTTTGCAAAGCGTCCCAGACGTCCACAATCGCAAAGGCTCTCGCTGCAAGAGGGATCTTGCTCTCCTTGAGGCCAAAAGGATACCCGCTCCCATTCCATCGTTCATGATGATAGAGAGGAATTTCCACGATTTCAGCAGGCAAAAACGCGGCTTTTTCGAGGATCTCTCGCGCCAGCAGCGGATGACGGCGCATCACCCGCCATTCCTCCGCCGTCAATGGCCCCGGCTTGTGCAGGATGTTATCGGGCACAGCCACTTTCCCAATATCGTGCAAGAGCGCCCCCCAACGCCAGAGGCGCAACGTCCACTCATCAAGGCCCAAGGCCCGCCCTAAAGCCACCGTCGCGCGCGCCACACGATGGGTATGGTCGCTGGTTTCCAGATCGCGGACATGCAACGCCGCCACCCACCCCTGCACAAAGAGGTCGGTCAGATAAGCCCGGAGAACACCCCCACCTTCGTCCAGGGCCAACCTTAGACGAGCCCCTCGTTCCCTCTCTGCCCCCACGACCGTCTGCAAAGGATTTGTGGGCACCATGTCCATCGCTCCATCATCTGCATTGTCAGGCCGCTGTCCCGGCGTGTTTCCACTGCGATGCTCAGGAAAGCGAGGCGCACCCACCCAAGGCTTCAAGGGAGAAGGACTCGTCAGATCAATTCCATCGACTACTCCTACCTTTAGCCGTGCCTCAGGAAGGCCCACCACACCGCTCTCTCAGGCTGCGCCCACCGCCTGGTAAGCCGCCATAGGCATATCCACCGCGGGCACGGGCACTTGTTGCTGATGCATCAACGCGTGCAACTGCGCGACAAACCCATCCAACGTCGCGGCCCGGGCACGTTCCAACACCCAGCGCTCCTCTTCTCCCAAAGGGAATTCGCGCAGCACCTGGTCAGTTTGCCCCGCCAACAGAGCTTCACAAAAGCGCTCGTCCATCAGCGCCCGGGTCACGATCGCGTTGAGGGTTAGCTTGCACATTGGGAGCCTCCTTGTCGAAGCCGCCGTTAGACGCCATGACCACCCGGAATCAAAATCCCTTCCGCCCACGCATAATGCTGGGGAATGAGCCAACTGGCCAGCAGCGCCAGGGCAATCACCACCACCCGCAACAACGCCCGCCGACGCGGGTCAGCCAGTACCATCATCGTCCGGTTCATCACCTTGTTCAACATGGGTAACCTCCTCTCTCGAGTCACTAAAGGACGCTCCACGCGTCACGACCGAATTTGTGCCTGCATCTTACCCCCCGCCCTATGAACAGCCTTCTGAACAAATGACAAAAAACCGCCATGTGGCGGTTCGCGCGTGTGTTTCCCCTGGTCATCCATCTCCTAACGGCTCATTGCAGAGACTCCACAAAGCGCCGCAAAGCCTGATCTGGCTCCACCCCCAACTCCTTTTTCAGGCGGCGTCGGTAATCCCGATAATAGGCGCGGGCACGGGAAGGCTTCCCTGTAGCCACCAGACACTGCAAACGGTAAAGATGCCAGCGATCGTTATAAGGTTCTGCAACCAATGCAGGCTCAAGCCACTTCAGGGCTTCCTGCCATGCACGGCGATGCATCGCGTCCTCGATCAACCATGCCAGGGCTTCCCCATATCGGCGCAGCAACTCATAGCGCCGCTCACTCACCCAGGGGAAGTCCATATCCTCCAGGAAATCGCCGCCGTAAAGCCACACTGCACGGGTCAACAACTGACGCCGCTCTTTCGGCTCCGTAAGCGTAGAAGCCTCTCTCAGCATTTGTTCGAATTCGGCGACATCATAGCGCACCTGCAGATCAGGGTGCAGACGATAGCGCCCCTCCTCCACTCGGATGAAGTGCTTGCCACCCAAAGCCCGCCGCACCCGCCACAAGGTGGCGTGAAGATTGCTGTTTACCTTTGCCAGCGAAAAGTCCGGCCAAAAGGCCAGGGCAATCTCCTCTTTGCGCACCGGGCCGCGATCGAGGATGAAGAAAAACAACGCCCGCGCACCCACCGCCCGCCAGGCTGCACGCCCAATCCGCTCCCCACCCCACCACACTTCCCCCACGCCAAAACCATGCACCACCAAAAGAGGCCAGGCAGCCTGCGGAGAGGTCTCCGGGGCAAGCGCCAAAGGCGGTTGCCCCAAACGCGTCAATTCCTCCAAGACAGGGTGCGACAAGCGAGCAGACATCCCCCGCAAAAATGTGCGCAACCGGCGTGCCTCAACCCGCAGGAAATACACATACCCCAAGCGGGCGATGATCTCCAGCGCGCGCTGCAACAAGTGCAAGGGGCGCTCGGTTTCCCCCTGGTCGGCCAGCAACGCCGCCGTCAGCAACAAGATGCGCGCTTCGTCTTCCTGCGAAAGGCTCTCGTCGCGCGAGGCCAAAAGCGGCAAAAGCGACTCCAAAGCCGCCTTTTCGTCGCCCAGCAGCCAATACAAGCGCCCCTGCCAGGCCGCATACCAGGCGCTTTTCTGGGAATGCCCCAGCAACATGGCAGCCTGCCGCAAATGCTCAAAAGCCATGGAAAAACGGCCGCGAGCAGCCCACAGTTTTGCCATCCCCCGATGGGCTGCCGCGAGGGATTCGGTCGCCTGGCGCCGTTGCGCCACGGCCAGCGCTTCTTGGAGGGTCTTGTAGGCCTCTTCCCACCGTTCTTCCTCGTAATAAATCTCGCCAATGCCCGAGAGCACAGCCGCCAGGTTAGGCGAGCCCTGCTTGCGCGCCACCTCGGCGGCTTCCAAATAAGTGCGCAACGCCATTTCTTGCTGCCCGCTGCGATGGTACAGAAACGCGAGGTTATTCAAGATGGCCGGAAACTCAACGGGGTTCAGATGGTGGGTGCGCCAGATATCCCGCACTTCGCTAAAAGCCCGCAAGGCATCGCTCAGACGCCCTTCCTGGAAATAGAGCACCCCCAGGTCCTGCAACACTACCGCCGTGTTGTACGCCTTTTCCTGTCGTTCGCGCCCCGTGGCCCCACCCAACGCCTTCAGATCATGCACCACCCTCTCTAATTTACGCAATGCCTCGTTGCGCCGCCCCAGGTAATAGGTTGCCAGGGCTTCCACCCGTCGCGACTGAGCAAAGCGCATCTCTCTTTCCCACAGCCCTCCCTCCAGTTGACGCAACGCTTCGCTGGCACGGCGAGCCAATTTCGCCGCCCGCGCATAGTCGCGCCGCATATAGGCATTGAGCCCCTGGGCCTCCAGCAGATTAGCCCACAGCAAATCATCTTGTTCCTGCGCCAGGACCGGCTGCGCCAGAGCCAGCAACGCATCGCTCTCGGCAAAACGCTGCTGGTTGCCCAATGCCTTGGCATGGTAAAGCAAAAGGCGCGGGGCGCGGGGGCGCAGGTCAACCGGCCTTTCCAGCAGGGCCACCCAGTGCGCGAGCAGATCAAGGTGGCCGTTTACAAACGCTTCGCGTGCCGCCGCGTCCATCCATTCTGCCGCGCCTTCCCGATCGCCAGCCGCCAACCGATGAGCCACAGCCCGCTCCACATCGCCCCGCTCCCAAAACCACCGCGCTGCCCGGGCGTGCAGCGCCACGCGGTCTTCCAGTGCCTCGGCCTGCAAGCGGCTTTGCAGAAAATCCGCAAACAATTGATGATACCGATACACGGCGCCCTCATGCGTATCCACGCGCGTGACGAACAAATTGCGGTTTTCAACCTCCCGCAAGTATGCCGCCGCGTTTGGCTCTTGCAACACTTCCTCACAGAGGGCCACATCGAATTCGTCAAAAAGGCTGGTCTTCAGCAAAAAATCCACCAGATAGGGCGGCAGATGCCTGAGCACCTCTTCAGCCAAAAAGGCGTACAATTCCTCACGCTCCCCGTGGATGAGGGGAAGGCTGCCTTCGGTGCGCAGGCGGATGGCGAGGAGCATGGCGATAATCCACCCATCGGTGCGGGCGGCCAGATCGGTGGCATAATCCAGCGGCAGGTCGACGTCGTAAGCCAGCCGCGCGAGGGCGCGCAGTTCTTCCGCGGTGAAGCGCAGGTCTTCAGGACCTATCAAGCCGAGTTCATTCCGTAGATACAGGCGGGTGGTAGGAATGCCATACACGCTGCGCGAAGCAATCAGCAAGCGCACTTGGTCAGGCAGGTGCTCCAGCCATGCCTCCACAAAGTCCACCACCTCTTGCTGCTCCCCCACCAGGTGGTAATCATCGATCACAAGGAGCGTAAAATCATCAACATGCTCCGCAAGCAGGTTGTTCAACCACCCTGCCAGGGCCACGGGGTTTTGCGCCGGTAGCACGCCTTCCAGCAAGTCGGCCAGCACGTCCCGCATGTGAGGGAACACCTGCAGGAAGGCCCCGGCAAGGTAACGCACAAAACGCCGCAGGTCTCTATCCTCGGCGGTGACGTGATACCATCCCACCCTGGCAGGCGCTTCGGCAGCAAAATCGACCAGCAGGGTGGTTTTGCCAAAACCCGCGGGCGCCGTAATGAAGGTCAGGCGGCGGTGGAGGTTCTGATGCAATCGTTCCACCAGCCGAGTGCGACGTAACACACCCGGAGGCCGACGCGGCACCTGGATTTTGGTGAGGAGCAGGGGGAATTCCTCTGAAGCAGGGGTGCGATTCGCCATGTCACCTACGGGGGAGAAGTGTTCATGACCACAACCAGCCTAAGCGTAGACGAATTTGCGAAAAAAATCAAGTGGGAGCATACAGAGATTCATGGGAGCATATAAAGATTCAAACGAGAAACAACTCCCTGGGCTTCCTCACCTCACCTATTTTGAAACGATCCATCCCTGGCTGGTACGGTGGTGGGCACAAGATAACCGCTTTCTTCATTACGCTTTTGATAAATTACAACCTGCAAAAAACTCACAACGCAAACCCGTACATTTTACCCACTTCACGACACATTTCGGCAATCTCCTCTCGCCTCAAACCCCATTGTTCCAGCGTATAAGCGTTGCGGGGTCGGTACGCCCGCGCCCGCGGCGTCTGCTCGTCGAGATAGGCTGCCATCTCCGCCGAGAGCGGCAGATCCAACTGCTGATATATCCGGCGCACCGTCGCGCCGAGGTCCGCAGTCAATGCCCGATAGTGCACCCGAATGTAACGCTGCGGCGGCAGGTGTGCCAGGTCTTCGTGCAGGCGGCGGTACCACAAGCAATACACCTCCGCGATGACACGCGCTTCACGCCGGTAGTGGTCAGGGCAGCCGTTCATTCGCCAGTGACCGTACCACAGCGTCATGGCCGAGGGAATAACCTCGTAAGGGTGACGCACGAGGTGGATGAACCTGGCGTCCGGAAAAACCGAAAGCACATCCGGAATAGCAGGCGCAAGGGTGGGCACTTTGGCAAGGTGACGCCTGCCGGGATGGGCGGTATGGTGACGCTGAATCATGCTGCGATAATAAGCCATATCGCGCCGCCGACGCGCTTCGGGCACCCGCCGGTGGTAATCGGCGTACTCGGCCAGCGCGTCTACGAAAGGGAAAAAGGCCAACAAATCGTAAGAACCGGCAATGTGCAGGAAGAGCATGGTTTCTTCCTCCACGCCGGTGAGGCGCGGGCGATGGGCGCGGTAAAGCGCCTGCGCCTGCGGCGCGCTCGCCATCCTGCGGCCCATCATGTCCAACAACCGCCGCAGGGGCGCACCTATCCGCCGATCCAAGGTCAACAGCGCCCAAACGGCCTTGCGCTCCACCACCGCCGGAGCAAGCGCACTTTCCCACAGTTTGAGCGCCGAGAACTGGGGGTCGCGCGCCAGCGTCTCGAACAGCAACGTGGTCGCCGAGCGGTGCGGCGCGACGATGAAAACAGGGGCCTCGACAGCCTCCTGCCGATAACGGCGGTAAAACACCTCGTCCAGTAGCCAGGCCACGCGATGCACGATCTCCACCAACGGGTAAGCGAACAACACCGTGCCCAGCAAGAAACCCCAGCGGTGAGGGCACAGCCGCCCCGGCGTGTTGCGGCTGCGGAAGAAACTCCGGTACAGCAGGCGAAAAAAGAGGGGAAAGTTGTAATGCATCATTGACACCATCCGGCCAGGGGAATCTACACCGACTGAAGGCAGTCTAAAAGGGGATATCCCCTCCAGCGGGCGGCGGGGTACGCTGCCATTGCCACAACTGATCGTCAAGAGTGGGCAAACTGACCAGGGTGACACCTGTCCCCTGCCAACGATCGCCACTGGGCGGCTCGCGTCGCAAGCGGGCAGCCAGGGTCTCGGTTTCCCTCGTCCAGCCCCGGCGGGCGAAGAGCACGAAATGCACCCGCCATTTTTTCTCCCGCGGCAACACCTCCTCCGTGCGCGCCACCAGCCGTTCCAGCACTTGAGGCCCCACCGGCCGCGGCGACCATTTGCACTCGCCCAAGATGAGCGTGCGCTCGCGAGGGTTCCAACCAACCACATCCACCTGAGCATGCCGTGTCCAGGCCGCGCCCACCTCCAGCGGCTGAAACGGCAACACGCCCCGGCTGCCAGCGTGCAGCGTCCACAGGCGGGCAATCTCCTCCCAGGTGTACGCGCCGATGAAATCTAGCAAATGGCGGCGTAGCTCGCTCATCAGCGGCTCGTGCACACCGGCGGCAATCTGGCTGCGGTAAGGGCTAATGAAGCGGAAGTAGAAGCGCAGGAACGGATCGGTGAGGTGATAGCGCCCCTGGCGGCTGTTGGGCGGTGCGGACAGCGAACGGCGGCGCTCGACGTAGCCGGTTTCCAGCAGCGATTCCAGGTAGCGGCTCACATGCCCGCCTGGCAGGTCGGAAGCGCGGCGAATTTCGGCAGGGGTATGTGCGCCGCGAGCGATGGCGCTCAGAATGGCATAATAATTGCCGGTCTCGCGGATGTAATCCTGCAACAAAAAACGCGGCTCATCGCTCAACGAAAGCGCGGCATGGGCGACAAAAGCCTTGAGGTTCTGCTGGAAGGAGACTTCGGGGTCCCAATAGACCCAATAGGCAGGCACGCCGCCTACCACGGCATACAGCGCGACCCGCGCTTCGGCATCGTAGTGTGGGAAAGCCTCCCGCGTGGCGGGATAAGGCAGCGGCGGCAGGCGCAGCGCGGCGGTTGCCCGACCGTACAGCGGCCCCTGCGGCGAAAGCACGTCCCGCACCACCATCCCCAGGTGTGAGCCGGAGATGACCAGCATGAGATTGCCGCGGCTGAGGGTATGATCCCAGGCGTGCTGCAACGCGCCGGCGACGCGGGGGCCGTGCTCCAGCAAGTAGGTGAACTCGTCGATCACCAACGCCACCCGGCGGCCGCGCTGGGCGGCCAATTCGCCAAAGGCCTCAAACGCCGCCCGCCAGGTTGGGTACCACACCGCCACCTCTCCCCCACCGGGGTGAAAGAAGCGATACACAGCCTGAGAAAAGGCGCGCCGCTGGTCGCTCTCGCTGGAAGGTTCGGCAGCCCAATAGAGCACGTCTTCGGGGTGCGTCTGCATCCACTCCCACAGCAAACGCGTCTTGCCCACGCGACGGCGGCCATAGAGCACAAAAAACGCCGCCTGGGGACGACGCCACAAGTTTTCGAGCAACGCCATTTCGCGACGGCGGCCAACGAAAGAAGAAGCGGTAGCAGGCATAGGCATGACATCCCAAAGACAAAGGACAAGGCCCGTCCCGATACGATAACCGAGGTTATGATAATCCAGATTAAGACTTTTGGCAAGAGTATTCCCCGCCGAAATTGCCCGGCTGGACGGTCGAGAAAGTGTTGTCCGCATCCAGATACACCTTCGCCTCAATCACCTTACGATCGTAGGGGTTTCCCTTGGTATCCGTCAAATAATGGCCGGTATCATCGTCAATCACATTGAGCAAAAAGTGGTTACGTGGTTATGCCCTGTTTAGGACGAACCGCCGCTCGCCCATACTCCATCCACCGATGGGCACCGAAGGACACCGAAAAAACATCGGCGAAAATCGGCGTCATCGGTGGTCGGCACGACGCCACCACGCCACGACGCAACGCATCCACACCCTCAGTGCTTTCTGTGGCTCTCTGTGGCCTCTGTAGTTTCCCGGGGCAAAGAGCGGCGCCACGCGCGGCGATTGGCTACGCTTAGCGTGCTAAAATTAAGAGATGAAAGATGCCCAATTTTCAGGGCACCACCATCTTCGCGAGGTGGTCCCTCCACCCCGCCACTTTCAATCCATGGAGGCGGCTATGCGCGCCATGCAATTACGGCACCACGCACCGGCGGAAGAACATCCGCTGGAATGGGTCGAACTACCCACACCCACCCCCGGAGCAGGAGAAGTGCGGATACGGGTGAGTGTGTGCGGCGTGTGCCATACGGATTTGCACACCGTGGAAGGCGACATCCGCCCGCCCCGTCTGCCGATCATCCCTGGCCACCAGGTGGTCGGCGTGATCGACGCGGTGGGGCCTGACGTGCCCTCGTCGTGGTTGGGGCAGCGGGTAGGCATGCCGTGGTTGTACCGCACCTGCGGCCAATGCGAATTTTGCCGTCGCGGCGAAGAAAACCTGTGCCCCAACGCCCAGTTCACCGGCTTTCACGTCGATGGCGGTTACGCGGAGGCGATGATCGCCCCGGTGGACTTCGTCTTGCCAATGCCGGAAAGCATCCCCGACGAGCAAGCCGCGCCGCTGCTGTGCGCAGGCATCATCGGTTACCGCTCGCTGCGCAAGGCCGACCTCCAGCCCGGCGAGCGGCTGGGGCTGGTCGGCTTTGGCGCCAGCGCCCATCTCGCCATCCAGGTGGCGCGGCACTGGGGCTGCGAGGTGTTCGTGTTTACCCGCTCGGGGGAACACCGCCGCCACGCGCTGGAACTGGGGGCTGCGTGGGTGGGCGGCGCGGAAGACGAGCCTCCTGCACTGCTGGATCGCGCTGTGATTTTTGCCCCCGCGGGCGGGCTGGTGCCGCTCATCCTGAAAAAACTCCGCCCCGGCGGCACCTTGGCCATCAACGCCATCTACATGAGTGACATCCCCACCATGCCCTACTCACTCATCTACGGTGAGCGCACCCTGCGCAGCGTGGCCAACGCCACTTACCAGGACGGCGTGGAATTCCTAAAACTGGCCGCCGAGATACCCGTGCGCTCGACGGTTCGGCTTTACGACTTGGAAGAGGCCAACCAGGCGCTGGTGGACATGAAACACAGCCGCTTCAACGGCGAAGCCGTGCTGCGGGTAGCGCACGGATAGCCCTGCCCTACTCCACATTCCACCGTCCGAAGAGGCATTGTGTATAGGGATGGCTATACGAAATACCGCCGCGGCGTTGCCTGCAGCGGGCACTCGAGAAGGCAACGCTCATCGGAGACCTTCGGAAGCGTTTGGCGCTAAGTATCTATCCGAAAAATCCCTGCAAGTGTGTCACTGCGAGGCGGGCTGACAAATGCGGTAAAAAGCTGATCGACTGACAAAACGCTGTCCATCAGCCAATCTCTCCTATCCCCCGATGAGCCTCGCTGGTGCTCGGCTCATCTGCCCCCTTCCCTCCCTTAGTAAGGGAGGAAAGGGGGCGGCTTCGGCGTCGCTACGGCGATGCCGAAGCGGGGGGAGGGAGAGAGCAAACACGGAAGCCCTCTTGACTTGATGAGATTTGTCAGTCAACGAAGGTAAAAAGTCAAACGTAGCCGCAGCCCGCCGAAGCAGTCTCCCCTACCAAGAGGGGATGGCTTCGCCCCGTTGGGGCTCGCAATGACATCAGCCGTGAGATTTTCCGGATAGGCTCTAAGCGCAGTGGCCTACACGACATCTGTCCTTTGCCGTAGGGTTATTATGGCTATACGAAATGCAGGGTGCCACTTTTTTCCTCCTGCCACTGCCAATTTTTTCCCCCAGATTCCTATGTCCCCTCGCGTCCCACGCGCCTCCCACCATCCATTTCCCCATCGTTAGACGGCACAATTGTTCCGCTACCAAAGAAGCACACGCCCTTTTCCCAAAAGCCAAGGAGTACCCTATGCCCCTTCCATCCACACCTAAGCGACTCTGGATAACCTTGGTGCTTTTCCTCACCGCCGTTGCCCTTGTCGGGTGTCATTCATCACCACCACCTACCCCCACGTCCGTCCCATCCATCCCACCACCAACCATCTCCCCCTCCCACACACCCACGCCCTCACCAAGCCCCACGCCAACCTTGACCTCCACGCCCACGGCTTCGCCCACCCCCACCATCACCCCCACCGCCACCCCTCAACCCCTTTCTGCCGAGACACTCCCCATGCTCAAGCCGGTTGCCGAAACACCATGGCACGGCTACCACGGCGTGTTGGCTGCTGCCGCATGGTCTCCCGACGGAACACGCATCGCCGGGCAGTTGACCGGCGGCATGCCCCGCATAGCCATCTGGGACGCTCAAACGCTTCGAAAAGAAGCCCTGTACCCCAACCTCACTTTTCGCCAATGGGTGGATGACGAAAACATCCTGGCACGCACTGGTGATGACCACTACGTCCTGGTCGCCATCCCCGATGGGGAAACCACACCGGTGGATCTCACCCCCTTCGGTGATGAAGCACAGATTACCGACTTGCGCTTCAGCCCCCACGGGCGCTACGTCGTGGCGCTGGCCGCCCCCCGTACCGTGCTGGTGTACGAGCCCGCCACCCACGACCTTCAACGCTACGATGTTCCTCGCAGCGCACGAGGCATGTTGGATCTCAACTTTGGGTTCATCACCAAAGACGAAAACTGGCTTTTCCTCTGGAGCCGGGCGGAACTGGATCCAGGCGCTTTCACAGTGGTTTTCAACCTTCACCAAAAACGGCGCTATGCCATCTATCCTGGCAGGCTCATGGCGTTGTCCCCCGACGAAAATCGCGTTCTCGTGTTGGACCGCGACATCAGCGTCAAGGTGGCCTTCACCGGCCCCCGTTTGAGCGCGTTTTCCTTTGGGGTCGGCCGCTACGACCCTCAAACCGAAACCTTCGACAGCTGGCTCGCCGTGTCCACGGATTTTGCATCCCAGACGCAGGTCGGCATGTTATTCGCCCACACCTCGCCGCCCTTTGACGCCCAGGTGCTCTGGCGGCAGATCGGCAGCCGTGAAATCGTCAAGACACTACGTCTAACACAAATCGCCGGCGGGGCAAACCTGCGCTTTGCGCCCGACCGCCAACGGTTCCTCACCACCTCTCACGACGGCTACCTGCGGGTGTGGGATCTGGAAGGCCACCTGGTGGCCGAAACCCGCGCCGCCGACGAGGTCATGGGGCTTTTCTCCTACCCCGACCTGGCCGTTGAGATCACTCCCAACGGCCAACGGCTGGCCCGGACCGACGGCTTCCAGGGCATCGCCATTTTCACCCTACCCAACAACGAACCCGACTTCATCCTCCGACGCCCGGAGAAAAATGACCTAGTGAACACCTCCATCTTTTTCCGCTTCGTCAACGACCACCTGCTGACCCTATCCTCCCCCGAAGGCGTTCAGATGTGGGATTTGAACACCCAGAAAGTGACCCATACCTACATGCAAGGCGCTGCATGGTGGCCAGATTGCAAAGCCGACGCCCAGGCGCGCCTGCTGCTCTGCGCCAGCCGCTTCGTGGCGCTGGTAGACGGCGCCACGCAGGAGATTCTGGGGCAACTGGAAGACGGGAAACACGTTCAAGCCAAGGCCATCCAGCCTCAGGGGCAATACGTTGCTTTGTGCAACCAACCGCCCTACGGCCACGAAGCCATCTTCCTCTGGCGCACACAACCTCTCCAGCGCCTCCCAAACCTACTGCTCACGGTCAAAGGGAAATCCAAGCCTGCTTGCGGGCGGCTGACCTTTTCCAGCGACGGGCGTTACCTCATCAGCAGCGCGGGCGGGGTATGGGAAGTTGCAAGCGGCGATCAGGTAGGCGAGTTCACACCCAGCCGCGAGGAACCTCCCCCAGACGAGCGCCCATCATCGCTCCCGCCGCTGCAGATTGGCGCCGGGCCCGGCGACTTCTTCTGGATGTACGACCCCGCGGACCACTCGCTGGCGCTCTACAGCCTTCCCAGCGGGCGGCACATCCGCACCCTCATCCTCCCCGCGGGCACGTTGGCCTTCCGTTTCGCCGAAGACGGCTCCCGACTGGTCGTCGTCCAAACCGACCGCATCACCACCTGGCAAGCCACCCCTTAGCGGCACAATTGTTCCACAAGAGAAGGCTTTACCCAAAAAAGGAGCGCCGACGGGCGCTCCTTTTCACATGCCACAGAACTTGTTATCACGCTAAAGGATTTTCCTCACCCGCCTCCACCCAGGCGCGCAAATGTGCCGCCAGTGCCTCCAACGCTTCGGCAGCCTGCCGCACGGTGGCAGGGTCGCCCAGTTCGGCGGCAAAGTGCTCCGCCACCTTGGGGACGTCGTCGCTTTCCAGCCGCAGGAGGGTACGCACCGGTGTTCGCATCCGGCGCGCCACCGATAGGCGCGGGTCGAGTTGTGCCCGACGAGGGCGCGCCTTCCGAGGCGTTTCTTTGGTTGCTGCAACGGGGGCTTCGTCCTCGGGCCGCGCCTGAGCACTGATCAACATCTTTATTCCCTCTTCCCACGTCTCTGGTGCACCCTTCAACACCTCCCGCAGCGCGCCCTCGGTCAAGCGGTAGCGGTCGGCCAGCAGCAGCAAATCGTCGGGGAGCAACAAAATCTGCAGGTAATAGCGAATGTAACGGCGACTCATCCCTAAAACCTGCTGGACGTGCTGCACCACTTCCGAAGGCAAACGACGAATCTCAGCCGCCCTGCGATAGTAAGCAAAATCACTTTCGCCGGTTTCCGGCAAGATACCCATCTGCTCCAGCACCAGAGCAGCAATTTCCCGCGCCCGCATGACCGCGCTGGGCGGCTCGGCGGTGATATTCTCCAACACCTGGCGGGCGCGAGAAGGGCGCTCGACCACCAACGCCTCCAGTTGGGGCTCCTCAGCCGCGCCCTGCTGTACCGCCTGCAGCACAGCGGCCCAAAAACGGCGCTCGCCAGTCTCCAAAATGAACCGGCGCGTCTGGGCATCCCAGTAGCCCGTCACGGGCTTGATTTGGCCGTGCTCCTGAAAGGAAGAGCCCATGTGGAGGAGGGCATGCACGCGCTCGGCCTCCGCAGGTTCCTGCTCGGCCAGGGCCAACCAGGCGCGGGCCGCCTCAAAGCAGTTCAATGCACCGGCGAAGAAATCCCGCTTGATTTCTGGCGGCAAGAGGGGACGCGGCTGGTATGGATCGGGCAAAATCTGCGTCACCGGCACACGCGTCACCCGCTTTCGTGCTTTTCGCCCACCTACAGGTTCCGCTGCCCGCTGCAACAGGTCGTCGTATTGGGTATCGGCAGTAGGCTGAAAATCATCAGCCGACCATTGAGGTTTCCGTCTTCGAGCCATCATACGCTCCAAAAGATAAAGGGAGGCCTGCGGAACAATCGTTCCGTCACCCGGCCACCAGAACAGAGCCTACCCCAGGGCACCTTTCACCCCTCCATCAACGCAACCCCAACCGCTGCGCCACCGCCTCTACCACACGTCTCATTTCCACCACAGCCTGGTCTTGCGTAGAACCCAAATGGGTGAAAATGTCCCGGCGCAGAGAGGAAGCATATGCCACCTGGGCACGCTCGGCCACTGGCAGCAAGACCAAATCCTTGTACTGCTGGCGCATGAAGCGGTAAATATCATTGGTTTCGCTGCGACGGAAATCACACCGGTTGGGGGCGATACCCACAATGCGCATTTCAGGGTTGTGCCGTCGGCGGATTTTTTCCACCACGGCCAACGTCTCCCGCAAGCCATCCACGCCCATTTTGGTCAATTCCATCGGGATGAGCACAGCATCGGCCGCCACCAACGCATTCAAGGTCATAGCCCCCGCCGAGGGGGGCGTATCCACCACAATCACTGCATACGCGCCCCGTAGCGGCTCAAGATACTCCTCCAGCGCATAGATCCCCTCCGCCAAATCGGAAGTGAGCACCCGCTCGGCCTGCGCCATCCCTTGAGGGCGAGTCAACACCACGTCCAGGTTACCCGACTCCGGGAAAGCCGCCGGGTGGATGATGTCCAACGGCGAGCCGCGAGCCGAGCCCAACAGATGCGCCGAGAGATCTTCCTCAACACGGGGCAGCGGATCACCGCGCGATTTCCCCAGCGCCCAGTAAGCCGCGTGGGCCTGCGGATCCAAATCCACCAACAACACCCGCGGACGCGGCGTGCGCCCACCGATCTTCAGCGCCAGCCCCGCAGCCACATTGACGGCAAAAGTTGTTTTTCCCGGCCCTCCCTTGAGAGCCGACACGGCCAAAATCATACGTTTCTCCTTCCCAACCACAAGAGGAGGTGCGCCAACCCGACGCCCATCCGCTCACCTTTATCTTATCATTCCTGCCCTCAAAAGGCAAGCATATTTTCACAAACAAAACGCCCTTCCCTTTCGTTTTGTGCAAAAAATGCCCCTGACAAGCAGGTTATGCACATTCTCGGCCTTACGGTATAATCCACCAAAAGAGGTGACCATGGAAACTTTTCCGACATCTTCAAGCGTAGCCCAGCGGGCGCTTCGCCTGCAGATGCTCCGTCTGCTGGAAAACCCGTTCGACACTTTCAAGGACGGGCGGTACTTTGTGCCCACCAACCAGATTGCGCGCGTGTACCAGGAAATCCGGCAGCAATGGTTTGCCGAAGCGCGCGGCCTGATACTCATCGACGGCGAAGCGGGGAGTGGCAAATCCGCCCTGGCACGTTTTCTGGCCGGAGGGCATTTACACGCGCCCGTAGTACTGGCCGTTGCCCCTCGCACGGCCAACCGGCTGCTGAAGCTTATCAACGACGGGTTGGGCTTGCCGCGCGTCAAGGAAGAGCAAGGGCGGCGGGCTCGCCTGAATGCGTTTCTCCAAGAGCAGTATGCCGGGATTGCGATCGACCTGGCCCAGCAAACCCTCACTCCTGCTCTCGCCCAACTGATTGCCGACCTGGCACAACGCACGACCGTCGTGTTGAGCGGTTACGCGGTGTTCAATCACCCGTGGAGCGCCCGCGGCGTCGAAGAGGCCACCCGCTATTTGCTCACTCCATGGGATTACGACACGCTGGTTTTCGTCATCGAAGAGATCACACGACGAGCAGGGCGGGTGATGGGCTCCCTGTTTACCCCCGAAGCACTGGAGCGGATCTACATCCTTTCCCGCGGCAACCCCCGGGAAGTATTGCGGCTGAGCAAAGCAGCCCTCGAAGCCTTACTGGAAAGCAACGGCACCACCATCGAACCATGGATGATTGGCTAACGGAACAATTGTTCCCCTGGCCGCCTTTGCCTTGCAAGGAATAAATACGAGTTGACCGTGCCCCTTTAAAAAGCCCGCCACCCCATCCTGGGAACGACGGGGCCGGCAATACCGAACATCGCCTGAACAAAAGCGATGAAGGGCGTTTGAACAAGGCCTCAAGGGCATCGCCTATCAGCCTCAAAGGCCCAAAGCGCCCTGCGGCAAGGAAACGAATCGCTTCGGTATTGCCTTTTTGCTCCTCTACCCTTCCCTGGCAGGTGGCCACGCTTTTGTCAGGATGCCATGTCCGTCACTTCTCTTGACCAGGCCCAAAAAGCCTGGCAACAAGCCCTTGGGCAACTACGCTACACCCTCAACCGGGCCGAGTTTGAGACCTGGGTACGCGACGCGCGCCCGCTAAGTTACGACGGACAGGTGCTACAAATAGGGGTGGCCAACGCGTATGCGCGCGACTGGCTGGCCGAACGCCTGCGTGCTCCCCTGGAAAATCAGTTGCGCGGCATCCTCAACGCACCGGTACAGGTGGTTTTCGTGGTGGCCTCGTCTGCCTCCGCCGAAACACTCACCGCGCCCTCCTCGCCCCCTTACGGAACAACTGCTCCGCAGGAGGGCACCACGCCGCCAGAGCCCCCGCCCCCCTCCCAACCTACCCACCCCTCTCGAGCCTCTTCCTCACACCCCCCACCCGCCACAGATCTCCAGGAAGTCAGTGTTCGTCTACGGGACGCGTTGCAACAACCACACCGCGTTGTTTTCCTCCCCGCCTACTTTCTGCGCTGGCTGCCTTACCTCGGCACACGGGCTGCCTGGCTGTACGTCGCTCTGCGACAGACCCACTTCCTCTCCCAGCAACGCCCCAGCGAGCCCCATCAGCCTATCCGCCCCGGCCAAGCCGTGGAAGCCACTCGGCAAACCCTGGCTCATTGGAGCCACCTCACCAAGCGCACTATCAACAACATCCTCAACCAGGGCTTGTTGACACCTCTTGTACAAGTGGAACGCGACCGCCACCTGGACGCCCACCGTCAGGCCC
>Ga0256833_1000671_pt1 | contig 26221 bp, 24 predicted proteins | sample 356284metaG_FD_190535 | JGI IMG/M metagenome (GOLD analysis project Ga0256833, IMG submission 190535) | Hydrothermal vent microbial communities from Mid Atlantic Ridge, Atlantic Ocean - 356-284 | ecosystem: Environmental > Aquatic > Marine > Hydrothermal vents | place: Atlantic Ocean: Mid... | reverse complement strand
ACCGTTATGAGCCAGGACGAGGTCAAGGCCCTTTTCGCTTGCATGTCTGGCACCCATGCGCTTATGGCAAAGCTCCTTTATGGTGCAGGCTTAAGGCTTATGGAGTGCGTTCGTTTACGGATAAAGGATATAGACTTTAGCCGTAAACGGATTCACGTGATTAAGGGAAAGGGGGGAAAGGATCGAGCCACCATCTTGCCAAGGGCCATTGAGAATGAGCTCAGAATGCAAATAGAACGTGTGAAAGCGCTTCACCACAACGACCTTGAAGAAGGCTACGGCTTAACCTATATTCCAGAGGCCCTTTCGAGAAAGTATCCAAATGCAGCGCGGGAGACGAAATGGCAGTACGTTTTTCCGTCTAAAAAACTGTCCAAAGATCCGCGCAGTGGTAAGATTCTCCGTTTCCATGTGCTTGAATCAGGCCTACAGAAGGCGGTTAAACGGGCAGCAATAAAGGCAGGATTACAAAAAAGGGTAACATGCCACACACTAAGACACAGCTTTGCTACGCACATGCTTGAAAACGGGATAAATATCAGGGTGCTTCAGGAACTTATGGGCCACAGGGATCTAAAAACAACAGAAATTTACACCCATGTCATGGACAGGGACATATCAAGGCTTTCAAGCCCGTTAGACTATTAAGTTTGGATTGCAATAGGGGGCGAATCTGGCTTAGAAGTCGGGAAAAATGCGGCCTTCTTCGGCCTGTAGTATCTTTTTGACACCACACATGGGGCTAACAACGCAGAGCTTGCCTTTTTGGATGCTTGGAAGCAAGATTTAGGAAAAGCGGATGAGGACATAAATGAAAAATTCCTGTGAAATTAGAGAGATATCCTTTGAAAGAGAGTTGAATTCTGCCCAGTACGAGGCAGTAATGCATGATTTTGGCCCCTTGCTTGTTATTGCCGGGGCGGGAAGCGGAAAGACCAGGACCTTGGTCTATCGGGTTGCTCGCCTCATAATGGATGGGGTTGATCCTTCTTCCATACTTCTTCTAACCTTTACCAGAAAGGCTGCTGCCACAATGCTTCAAAGGGCAGCCTCCCTTGGCGGAACCAGGTGCCATAACGTTCATGGCGGCACCTTCCACGGATTTTGCCACAGGATGCTGAGGAAATATTCCCAGCTAATCGAGTATCCACCTGGCTTTACAATAATGGACCAGTCAGACAGTCAGGATCTTATCCATTTACTTGCAAGGCAACTTGAGTTCACAGGCAAGGGAAAGAAGTTCCCATCAAAGGGCGCCCTTAGCAGCATCTTCAGCAAGGCAGCCAATACCGGCAGCATGGTGGACGAGGTCTTGGAGTCCTTTTACCCTCATATGTTGGAGCATAGCCAGGCTGTTGCCACCCTTTATCAGGCATACAATGATTACAAGAAGGCCCATGGCCTCATGGACTATGATGATCTTTTGCTGAACTGGCTGCAAATACTAAAGAAATTTCCAAACGTGCGAAAAACCGTAAGCGAAACCTATCGCTTCATCATGATCGACGAATACCAAGACACCAACATTGCCCAGGCGGAAATGGTAAGGCTCATGGCCGAGGGGACCAACAACGTCATGGCCGTTGGTGACGATTCCCAGTCCATCTATTCATTTCGGGGGGCAAACTTCCAGAACATCCTTGATTTCCCCAAGATGTTCCCTGGAACCAGGATAATAAAGCTTGAAAAGAACTACAGGACCACCCAGCCAAACCTCGATTGCACAAATGCCATTATTGCCAATGCAAGGCAGAAGTTCACCAAGCATCTTACCGCACACAGAAAGGGCGGCACAAAGCCAGTGCTCTTTGTATGCATGGATGAGGAGGAGCAGGCGCGTTTCATAGTGGAGAGCATAAAGGGCTATCTTGAACAAGGGGTGGATCCCGGGGAGATAGCCGTTCTTTTTCGGGCAGCCTTTCATTCCTTCGGCCTTGAAACACACCTTGGCCGTGCAGGCATCTCTTTTGTGAAACGGGGAGGCATGAGGCTTGTGGATGCTGCGCACATAAAGGATCTCGTCTCAATGGTTAGGCTTCTTATCAATCCCCTTGACAGGCTTAGCCTGAACAGGATCCTGCTCCTAATTGACAGGCTTGGACCAAAGAGTGCTGAAAAGATATATGCCGAGCTTTCTTCCAGTTCCGATCCCCTTAAGGCCCTTTCTCTCATAAAGAGCCGGGCAGCATGGGCCGGAACGGTGCGGGAACTTGGAGGGCTTCTTCTTTCCCTTTCAGACCAGGACCATGATCTCAAAGGGCTTCTTGAAAGACTAATGGAATGGTACAGGCCATATCTTGAGTCCAAGCATTTTGATGACTATCCCAAAAGGCTTCAGGAGCTTCAGCAGCTCATGGCAATCTCTGAAAACTATGAAGATGCCATAGAGTTTCTTTCAGATTTGGCCCTTGATCCACCCGAAACGGACGATCTTAAAGATGCTCGGGGTAAGGTGGTGCTTTCCACCATACACTCTGCAAAGGGCCTTGAGTGGAAGGTGGTGTTTCTTATCTCCCTATGCGAAGGCCGGTTTCCTTCCCATTTTGCCGAAACAAGACCTGAGGAGATGGAGGAAGAAAGGCGGCTTTTTTATGTAGCTGCAACAAGGGCAAAGGATCACCTGTATCTTTGTTGCCCAGGATTCATAAACGCACAGGGGGCAGGGCTTATGCCCGCAAGGCCAAGCAGGTTCCTGGTTGAGATACCAGAAAAATTTATAGATGTTAGGCAGATGGAAAAGGGACGGCCTGCTGTTAAAAGGGCGGATACTCCTGAAAGAAAAGGGCAAGGACGCTCAAAAGGCGATGGCAAGGGCACAAGAAAAGTGTCTGGGGCTGCAGTTTCAGGCTCCTACAGGCCTGGAGACAGGGTTAGACATTCCATTTTTGGCAAGGGCACAATCACAAAAACAATAGACGACGTGCGGGTTACCGTGCTTTTTGATGCAGCAGGAGAAAAGACACTCAGGCTTGATTACACGTCTTTGTCAAGGATATAGACACATGAAAAAGAGCGCCTTTTTCTTGTGTGCATCTTTCATATGGCCTTTATGGTTGGCCCTATTTACCCCGTGCTTCAGCCTGGCCCTAAATTGTTCAACCATTTACGACTTTGAGAATAAAGGTGAGCTTTCAGGCCTACACTATCAGTGCCATACCTGGTACGAGCTTGATTCTGAGCATGCAACAAGTGGGGCCAAGAGCCTTAGGGTCGAGATGTATCCCCCGGGCAACTATCCCGGACTGAGGCTAAAGGATCTTAAGGGGCCTTGGGAAGATGTACATCAGATCAGGCTTGATATCTTTAACCCCCTTAAGAGGCCGCTTCCTGTCACTGTAAGAATAGATGACAGAGACAAAAGCCCGCCTTATGCAGACCGGGTAAATCACACGGTTCTTTTAAGGCCCGGAACAAACAAGGTCATTTTGGATCTTGACAGGCTTACCACCTCCGGAACGGGAAGACACCTTGTCCCAAAAAGGATTGTTGCCTTCATGCTGTTTGTGGACCATCCAAAGGCGCCTGTAACTATTTTTGTTGACAATATCCGTGTATGTAAAGAAAAATAGTCGTAACTTAAAAGGAAAAGGAATATCTCATGGCAGAGCAGTGCAGTATTGAAAAATCTGACCTCTTTATAAAGATACCGTGCTTTCTTACCGGGAAGCTTGTACTGGATACGGACAGGGAGCGCATCCGCCAGAAGATCGCAAAGTTCATGGTCCATGAAAAAGGCTACAAGATCAGTGACTTTCAGCTTGATAGAGAGATATTTGTTGAGGCCAACAACGAAAAGATAGTTGCCTTTGTGGACCTTGTGGTTCGAATAAAAGACAGAAGCCTCATGATCGTGCGCTGTGCTCCTGGCTCTGTCATCACAAGGGAGGCAGGGACAGTGGCAGCAGCCCGTCTCCTGGAAAAGGATTACATCGTACCATGGGCGGTGCAGGCAAACCTTTTTGACGCATCGTTTATTGATGTAAAGAAAAAAAAGGCAGTTGGATATGGCTGGGAATCAATTCCAACCCGTGCCCAGCTTATAAAGATGACCTCTGACTGGCCACCTCCGAAACTTCCTGAAGAGCGCATCCCCTTGGAGAGACAGATACTCTACTCCTACGACACCCACGGGTGACGCTCCAAATTTAAGACGTTGGGCGACGTCTTGATCTGTAAGTAGGAACGTGACTTCCTGGTTGCTTACAGGGTTTTCCTCGTTTCTTTTATACAGCGCCTTTCCTGAAATCTCCTTCTGGCCTGCTGCCTTTGTGGCCCTTGTGCCCTTTCTGCAGGCCCTTGAGGGAATAGAGTCAAAAAGGGGATTTCGTATAGGTTTCATCTGGGGCCTTTTCTTCTTTTCCATGCTCCTTTGGTGGCTGGTCCCGACCATCTCTACCTATGGCAAGATACACTTTTTGCTCGCAATCCCGGTGGTGCTGTGCCTGTGCTGTTACCTGGCCATTTATCCGGCAATCTGGGCCCTTTTGACAGTGGCGGTTCGAAGAGCTGGCAAGGAAGGGCTATGGTTCGCAGTTCCGGTAGCAAGTTGCTGGATAGTGCTTGAGGCAGTAAGAAGCTACGCCTTTAGCGGCTTTCCCTGGGGGCTTATGGCATACAGTGTGGCATCAGCCCCCATATTGATACAAAGTGCCGATATTTGGTCTGTCTATGGTGTTGGCTTCCTGATCGTTTTCCTGAACGTCAGCCTCTTCGAGGCATCCAGGATGTTCGTAAGGAACCACAAGGGCGGCTTTCTTCCACCAGGGCTTAGACCCCTATTTGCAGCCCAGCTTCTCGTGCTTATCTTTATTTTTTCCTATGGGATCTTTAGTATGCATCTTTCAAAGCAGCCGTCTGTTTGGGCATCGGCGGTTCAGGCCTCCATTGACCAGAGCAGAAAGTGGGACCCAGCAAATACGGCATTTACCGTAAGCCGCTACAAGGAGCTTACCCTAAAGGCAAGAAGGGTTCATCCGGGGCTAAGAATAGCGGTCTGGCCAGAGACCTCCATGCCCTTTTATTTTCAAAATGACTCAACTTTCAGGAATGAGATACTGGAGTTTGCAAAAAAGGCGCACCTATTTCTCCTTATAGGAAGCCCGTCTTACAGCTACGGGGAAGACGGATCTGTCCGTTACTTAAACAGTGCATATCTCATTGATCCAGATGGCAACATAAGGGGCAGGTACGACAAGCACCATCTGGTACCCTTTGGCGAATACATGCCTTGGGGGCCTGTAACTAAGTGGGCAAGGAGGTTTTTACCAACCGCAGGTGATTTTGTTGCAGGAAAGGACCTTTTACCACTAAAGGCCGAACCGTTTTCCATAGGCACAATGATCTGTTTTGAGAGCATATTTCCTGAAATAGCAAGAGAAGAGGTACGAAAAGGGGCAAACCTCCTTGCTGTCATCACCAACGATGCCTGGTTCGGCAAGACGGCAGCACCTTGGCAGCATGCAGACATGGCCATATTCAGGGCGGTTGAAAACAGAAGATGGCTTGTAAGGGCGGCAAATACCGGTGTCAGCCGCATCATTTCGCCAACGGGTAGGGTGCTTGTAAACTCGCGCCTCTTTGTTCCCCAGTTTGTGTCAGATCCGGTGGCCCTTCTTAAGGGCCAGAGCCTTTTTACCAGATTTGGCGCCTTGTGGTTTGTTGCCATCAATTTTCTATTTATTATTTTATCAATCCATAGGTTACTTATACAAAAAGTACAAGAAAAGATAGGTCACAGGAGGTCTAAAGATGAACAAGAACAGTAATGTCCACATAGATATTCAGGAGCTTAAGACGAGGCTTGCAGAGGCCCGCAAAAAAATAGACATGCTAAGAGGCTATCTTTGATGAGGAGGCAATAGAAAAGCGTCTTTCAGAAATAGAAAAGGCCATGCTTAAAGATGGCTTCTGGGATAGCCCACAATCCAAGGGGATCCTGCAGGAGCGGTCTGTCCTGACCAAGCAGCTGGAGTCCATCAGGAATCTTTCTTCTACCCTTGAGGAGCTGGAGCTGCTTCTTGAAATGGCCCAGGAAGAAGAGGATGAACAGACGTTTCTGGAGGTGAAAAAGGATCTTGGCAGGCTTGAAAGGGAGATCAAAAAGGCAGAGCTTCAAAGGCTCCTTGGTGGCAAACATGACGTAAGCAATGCAATAGTTACAATTCACTCAGGGGCAGGGGGCACAGAGGCCCAGGACTGGGCAGACATGCTACTTAGAATGTACCTTAGATGGTGCGAAAGGCACGGATTCAAGGTTCAGATGCTTGATCTGATGCCTGGTGAGGAGGCAGGTATCAAGAGTGCTACCTTTCTGGTACAGGGAGATTTTGCCTTTGGCCGCTTAAAGTCTGAAGCCGGGGTCCACAGGCTTGTTCGCATATCGCCCTTTGATGCATCTGGCAGGAGGCACACCTCCTTTGCATCGGTATTCGTCGTGCCAGAGCTTGATGATTCCATTGACATAGAGATAGACGAAAAGGATCTTCGCATAGACACCTACAGGGCAAGTGGGGCAGGTGGACAGCACGTAAACAAGACAAGCTCTGCTGTGCGCATCACACACATCCCAACTGGCATAGTGGTGCAGTGCCAGAATGAAAGAAGCCAGCACAAGAACAAGGCCATTGCCCTCAAGATCCTAAAAGGCAGGCTCTATCAGCTTGAGAAGGCAAAGAGGGAAGAGGAGAAACAAAAACTCCACGATCAGAAAAAGGAGATAGGCTTTGGCAGTCAGATAAGGTCTTATGTCCTTCATCCATACCAGATGGTGAAGGATCACAGGACATCAGTAGAGACAGGAAACGTGAATGACGTTCTCGACGGAAACATAGACAGGTTTGTGGAGGCATACCTGCAAGAGGAGGCCTCAAAGGCATCTTCACCTTCTGCACGCTGATCTTCAATCAAGATATCTTATCTCTCCACTGTTTGCCAAAAGGATCTCGCCGCCTGAGTCCTCCAAGATTATGGAGCCGTTTGGGGTGATTCCACGTGAAACAAAAGGGGTTCCACCCCCTTCTTCAACGGCTCGTCCATACAGTACCTTCCGGTCTTTAAGGGAACAAAGGCCCTTGTAGCGCTCCATCATGGGATTTTCTTCCCTATGGAAAGGGACACCTTTTCTTAGGCACCAAGCCTCCCATTCATGAAGCATGGAAAAATTTACCACGAGGTGCGAAATCACAAGGATTCCCACATCTTTGATTTGCCACTTTCTTCCTGACTCAATCTCCATGGAGGTGGCCGTTGAGCTTAGCCACTCGGGAAAGGTCTTCACGTTTACGTTAAGCCCCATGCCGAAAAGCAGGTAGGTTTCTTTTGTCTGTGGTGCAAAAAGGCCTTTTGAGAGGATGCCACAGATCTTTTTTCCAGAAACGAGCACGTCGTTTACCCACCGTATCTCTCCATAGATGCCAAGTTCCAATAGGGCCTGACATACTGAAAGGCCGGCTGCCAGGCCGTAGAGCTGTTGGTTTTCAGGAAGAAGCTGTGGGAAAAGTGAAATGCAAAGGTAAAGGCCACCCCTTGGTGCCCACCAGCTCCTTTCCATTCTGCCTCTTGCACCGCTTAATGCCTTTGCCCACCAGCAGCAACATCCAGGAAAGGAACGGCCTGAACCGGTAACATCAAGAATCTTTTTTTCAGCCATGGGCATCATCCTTGGGGCAGAATCAAGAAGAAAGATGCCTTCAATGAACCCCTTTGCCCTTGCCCCGATGTTCGTACGCTTTAGGAACCCAAAATCTCCTTTTGCAATTAGGCCACTTAAGGTGGTCTCTATCTCATTTTTGATGATGGATGCCTCTTTGATAGTGCCCATTTCATCTTATTGTTGCGCGCTTGTTGGACAGCAATGATTCAATGATTAAAGTAGTTTATAAAAGTTAAAAAAACCTGTCAGGTTTTAAGATCGCCAAAGGAGATATTGCCATGATAATCAGACAGCCAGCCGTAGCCAATCAGTTTTATACGGCAGATCCATTTGCGCTTAGAAGGGAACTGTCCCAGTACATCCCCACTACGGTTCATGCACACCCAGCCAAGGCTGCCATCTGTCCGCACGCAGGTTACATATATTCAGGCCATGTGGCTGGAGCCGTTTACAGCAAAATAAAGGTGCCAGAACATGTGGTGATACTTGGCCCAAATCACACAGGCTATGGGTCCTATGCAGAGATAATGACCGAAGGGATATGGCAGATGCCAATGGGAGAGGTCCCCATTGCCTCAGACCTTGCCCTTTCCATACTTGAAAAAAGTGATAGCCTTTCAGACGGATATCAGGCGCACCTTTATGAACATTCCCTGGAGGTTCAGGTCCCCTTTCTCCAGTATCTGCAGCCAAACCTTAAGATAGTTCCAATCTGCCTCGGCCCTCTGGAGCTTTCTTCCTGTCTTGAGATAGGAAAGGCCATTTCAGAGTCCATAACGGAGTTTCAGGAACCGGTACTCATGGTCGCAAGCACTGACATGAGCCATTATGTACCGGCAGATGTGGCCCAAAGACTGGATGGCTTGGCCATAAAGGAGGTATTGCGCCTTGACCCAAAGGGGCTTTACGAGACTGTGAAGCAGTATGGCATATCCATGTGTGGATACATTCCAACCACCATCACCCTTGAGGCGTGCAGGCTTCTTGGTGCACAAGATGCCGAATTGGTAAAATATGCCACTTCAGGTGACGTAAACGGAGACTATTCCAGGGTTGTTGGCTATGCTGGATTTGTGATCAAATAAAAAGTGCCTGCGCGGACGCACATTGAAAAACGTCCCATCTATCCTTTGTTCAAAAAGATGGTTGTCGTGGAGTTTGCCAGCTTAAAGGCCCTGTTGGTTGAGCCTGCACCTTTAAGCGGCTTCATGGGTCTGACCTCGACAGATGATACACAGCGAAATGAGAAGGCCTGGCGCCTACAAGTGCCCACTTAAGAAAAGGCCAAGGCGCCAGGAAACAGCCTGATGAGGCTCATCCTCTTTTTATATTTCCACTTCCTCCCAATCGAGCCTGGTGTCTGCCAATATGTCAATGCCATCTAACAGAAGCTTTCCTGCATTTGTAATCTTGTCTGATTTTACATAGAGGAGTTTTCTAAGGGCAAGTGCCGTCTCGCTAACGACATCAGGATCAAGACCGCTGTCTTTTTCCGCCTCCCTCCAGTTTATCTTGCCATTTATCTCATTCCTTTCAGCAGCAAGAAGGAGCCTCAGCATGGCTGGGGTGACGTGAAACTCTATGCCTTCTGGCACAACAGACATGGCCCTTTTGAAGAAGGTTCCAGCCTCCGTGACCTTATAAAGTCCTCCAGGCAGTACATCCACTATCCCATTGCCAGTTAGTCTATCAAGACTTGCAACGATTTGTTGTTCATCCATGTTTGGCAGACACTCCTTTATCTGCGCCAGGAACATGCCTCTCCAGAAGGGCATCACATCCAGAACACGCCGCTGGTCCCTATCCACTGTGGGTAACCTTTCTATTGTGCTTGCAAGCCTTGCAAAAAGACGTCCAGACTTGGTTGGGAAACCCTTGCCAACAAGCCCCTCTTTTTCAGAAAGCTCCACCCATGAGTCATCTGGTGAAAGGTTTTCCATCCTGGTGGTGGTAATCGCCATGACACTATGGGCAGAAACCTGTTTCTTGTCCTTGGATTTCCGGTCAGAAAGGACCTCTTTCCCAATGGACGTAAGCTTATAGACAAGCCTGTCCTGCTGGTTTCTGTTTCCATCTATGAGCCTGTATCCTTCAAGTACAAAAAGGGATCTTTGGGTCAAGGCCTTAGAGACCCCTTTTTCTTCCATGTGACTTTTTACCGCCTGAGCCGTTGGAGCTATCCCCGGGTTTTCCCTGTTCTTTTCCCAAAGGGTGTCTATTGCCTCAAGGACGTCAAAGTCCCTTTTCCTGATGGAAACAGCAGGATTTAAGACTATGGGCGAGCTGTAGAGAAGGCGTGCAGCCATTGAAAGTGCCCGGCCTGCCGGAAGAAATTTTCCATCGGCATCAAGGGCACCTATGGTCTGGAGCCTGCTTACTGTTTCCTGGTCCATGTCGTCTGTCAGGACAAGGGACAGCAGATGATCATCAAGTACCGGATCTGGAGCAAGCCCCTTTAAAAGGGCAGAACGTATTTGTTGTGCGCCTCCTGTAAGGGAATAGGAATTGCCATGGGGCAGGGAAAAGGTAAGAAGCCTCATTGCCTCAAGCTCACATATCTGGTTGGAATCAAAGGGAAGGAGTGATTTCTTGCCCGGACCCGGCGGGCATTTTCTAAGGCCTTCCATGAGGGGTTTTGTCAAAAAAATCTGTGGGAATGCCTGATCGTAGGCCTCAAGGATGGATTCTGCCACAGGAAGCAGCTTTCCGCCTTCTGCCATTCCCCTTTTTTCCAGTTCAGAGGCGATTTCCGGCTGATCCTTTATACTTCCTTGGGCAAGTCTTGCCACCTCTATCATGGAGATGACCTCTGAACCTATGAACTTGAAGCTGTCACGCCATTTTTCTATATCTCCCACCTTGTCAAGGCATTCTGATAGGGCCTCTGCAATCATGTGACCTGCTTGAGTAAGCTCAAACTCACCGTCGTTTTCATGGATCAGGCCTGCAAGCTGAAGGTGGCTCAGGTTTTCAAGGTCCTCTTCGGTAAGTTGGTCTGCCACCTTTTCAAGGGCAAAGCCATGCCCCCATTTATCTTTGAGCTTTGTCAAAAGAATTGCGTGTTTTTTTGTAATTATCATGAATAAATCCTCCTTTTTTCTTTTTTGAACGAAAAACCAGCATGATCATGTTTGAATGGGTGTTTCAGGTAAAACCAAATTCCTCCTGCTGTTTTTGAGAATAAGCACTAAGTGGCAGATGTCCATAAGGGAGGAAATAAGTTTTATTTTCAAAAACGTCCCTCTCTCAAATAAAGGAAAAAGGAGGCCCTGTTATCTTAGCCTACCCACTGTTTATCTTGATGAATGGAGGCTATTCATATACAAATTAATAGCAACACTTAATAGGCAAAGGCAGGAGGTAAAAGCCGTGGCTTTAGCAAAAATCAGGATTCTTAATGTGGATCTTTCAACAGGTGGCACAAATATTCAGGAATTAGATGAGAAGATATCAAAAAGATACATCGGTGGTCGCGGGGTTGGCACCTATCTGCTTAGCACCATATTGAAAGGTGATGAAGATCCACTTTCTCCTGAAAATCCTCTTTTGTTTGCCACAGGACCGTTAACAGGTACCACAGCACCAACTGGGGGAAGATACATGGTCTTGTGCAAAAGCCCGCTTACAGGACTTGTGGCGTGTTCCAACTCAGGTGGGCAGTTTGGCTCAGAGCTGAGGCGTACCGGCTTTGACGTAATATGCATAACAGGCAGGTCGGACTCTGCCGTGTATCTTTATGTTACTGATGGGCTGGTGGAGATTAGAGGGGCGGCTCATCTTTGGGGCCTTGATACCCATGAGACAACCGATAGCCTAAAGGAAGAAATTGGATCTGATTCTGTAAAGATTGCCTGTATAGGGCCTGCTGGAGAAAAAAAGGTGAGGTTTGCCTGCATTATCAACGATAAACACCGGGCAGCCGGCAGATCTGGCGTTGGTGCTGTTATGGGGTCGAAAAATCTTAAAGCTGTAGTGGTAAAGGGCAGCCATAGGCCAGAGCCCCATAACCGTGACAGGTTCATGGAAATAGTAAAGAAGCGTCTTGAGATCCTGAAATCTAATCCTGTCACCGGTCAGGGTTTGCCATCACTTGGTACCAAGGTCCTGGATAATATCATAAACGAGCATGGCGCCTATCCCACTCGTAACTTTCAAACTGGAGTGTTCGAACATACCGATGAGGTGTGCGGTGAGGCCCTTGTTGAGAAAGGCTATCTTAAAAAGAACAGGGGCTGCTATGCCTGCCCGATTAAATGCGCACGAGTAACCTCCCTTCCTACTGGCAACAAGGGTGAGGGACCTGAATATGAGAGCGGTTGGGCACTTGGTGCGGCAGTTGGGGTTGAGGATCTTATTGCCATTACAGAGGCGAACTATTTGTGTAACCTGCTTGGCATGGATACCATCTCCTGCGGCATGACCCTGGCCTGTGCAATGGAGCTTTACGAAAAGGGATATATCAAAAAGGATGAGCTTGATGGGGGGCCAGCCTTGAGATTCGGTAGCAGTGAGGCCCTTGTGTTTTATACCAGGCAGATGGGTGTAAAAGAAGGTCTCGGCAAGAGGCTCGCAGAAGGTTCCTTGCGCTTGGCGAAAAGCTACGGGGCATCTGAGCTTTCAATGTCTGTAAAAGGTCAGGAGCTTCCTGCCTATGATCCAAGGGGCGTACAGGGCCAAGGACTATCTTATGCTACTTCAAACAGGGGCGGTTGCCATGTCAGGGCCTATATGATCGCCCCTGAGGTCCTGGGCATACCTGAAAAGCTTGATCCGCAGGCTACTGAAGGCAAGGCCCAATGGGTCAAGATATTCCAGGACCTGACTGCAGTGATCGATTCCATGGGAATGTGTCTGTTCACATCCTTTGCCCTGGGTGCTGAGGACTATTTGGATATCCTAAATGGTTTTACCGGGCATGATTACACCATGGAGGAGATGATGGAGTGTGGTGAAAGAATCTGGAACCTGGAGAGACTTCTGAATATTCGATTCGGGCTTACTGCTGATATGGACACCCTCCCGAGGCGTCTTCTTCATGAAGCCATGCCCCAAGGGCCTCAAAAGGGCCATACTGTGCGACTTAGCGAAATGCTTCCAGAATATTATAAGATACGAGGATGGGACAATGACGGAATCCCATCAAGCAAAACCCTTGAAAGGCTTGATCTGAAAACGGTTTAAATGGCAGTAGAGTGCAAAATTTTTGGGACCCTCAGGCTTGCATCTGGAATAGATAGGCTCCTTTTGGATATTCCAGAAAAAAGTGTGCCACTTAGAAGGATACTTGAGGAGCTTGGCCAGCGAAAAGGGCTTGATGAGCTTAAAAAGCTTGCTCAAAACAGAAACGGTGAATCCCTTCCATTTATCCTCTTGTTGCAAGGGAAAAATGTCTTCGATTTGGACGGATTGGAAACGGTAGTAAAGGATGGGCAAAGGGTGTCCATATTCCCTCCAAGTGGCGGAGGCTAATGTGACCTTTTCCAGACAGATCGATATTTTGGGGCTTGATGGCCAAAAAAGACTTGCCCATTCAACCGTTGCCGTAGCTGGCGTCGGTGGGCTTGGCACTGTAGTAAGCCAGGTGCTTGTAAGGGCCGGGGTAGGCAGGCTTATACTCATTGACCATGACAAGGTGGAGTTATCGGACCTTAACCGGCAGATCCTTTATGATCAGGGTGATATTGGCAAAAGAAAGGTTGAAGCCTCAAGCCGGCATCTTTTGGAAATCCGGCAAGACATCAAGATAGACATTTTTCACAAAAGGGTCGATTCCACCTTTTTCATTGATACAGAGGTGGATGCAGTAGCAGATTGCCTTGACAATTATGACTCCCGTTTCTTTCTCGACAGATTTTGCGAAGAAAGAGATATTTTACTCGTTCACGCCGGTATAAGCAGGCTATTTGGCCAGGTGTTAAGTATTGCTCCTGGCTCCAAGATGAGACTGCGGGATGTTTTCAAGGCTGTTGATGGTAAACACTATAAAACTCAGGCCCTTTGTGCTGCGTGCATGACCGTTGGTGCAATCCAGGCCATGGAAATCATCAATTACTTGGTTTATGGGGCAAAGGGCCTTTCATGTGCCAAATCCATCATGTCTGTTGATTTATCCAGTTTCTGCCTGGAAAGGATTCCTTTGGCATAAGGCCGTTTTTGCCCCTGTAAGTTACTGCCACTCAATGGCGTTTCCCGCTTCCGCATCTGCAGGCAGTGCAATTCTTCCTTTTTTCCAAGGGGCATTCCACTATGTTCCAGCAAGGTGCATAATCCAGTAGCCTTTTGATCCCTGCTATGCTTATTCCCTGATCGTGGATCATGTAGCGGATACATTTTATCCACTGGATGTCGTTCAGGGAGTAATAACGCCTGCCCGCTTTCCTGAAGGGTCTTACAAGCCCCTCTTCTTCGTATATTCTCATGGTCCTTGGATGAATCTCCAGCATGGCAGCAGCAGTTCCTATGCTGAAAAGGGGCTGTTCCGGATCTATGCCTTGGAATTCTCCTCCAAATCCTGGGGATCCAGCCTTGCCAATATCCAGGAGTTCCTTGGATTCCTTGTGTGTGTTTTTTGATGTCCTCATGGCTCTACCCCTTTTTAAAGGCAGGGGCACAAACAGGCCCCTGCCCTGAGTCCCTTAGTGATGGTCAGTCAAGTTGAAAACCTTGCCAAAGAGCCTTTCGCCAAGGATGAATCCTGCAAGGCAAAGAGCGATGGCACCTGCCACGATGGTCATTTCGCCAGGTGAGGGCACATAGATCAGATACTTTGGAAGGTTGTCCCATCCGTAGAAAACCGGTGTTTCCTGGCCAGCTACTACAAGATCATATCTTTGGATGAATGCACCAACCAGGGCCATGACCGATGCTGCTGCCATGGCAGAGACATTTTTCATCTGGGTGCCAACGAGTATGAACAGTGGGATGACGAGTCCGATGACGGTCTCAAATACCCAGAAGTTCATGGAAAGAGGACCTGTAAGAAGATTGTTTGCTGCCAGCCGTGCAAGCTCATTTCCGCCTGTAAAAAGGGATATGAAGCGCCATACCGTTGCAACTATGATTAGAAACAGGGTAAGAGCAAGGACCTTACCAGCCATCTGGAGTCCAGAAAAGGTCTTGTCATCCATCTCAATACCCCTCATTTTGGTGGAAAGATGGGTAAAAAGTATTATGGCAGCTGCTCCGCTCATGAATGCAGAACACAGGAAGTACACAGGCAGCTGGGCACCATACCAGAACGGACGAGAAGACAGTGTGGCAAAGACTGCACCCAGGTTGGTATTTGCCCCAACCTCAGCCAAGGCACCGGCCACGCCAATTGCAAGGGCTATCTGCCATTTTCTTGTCAGGATCGCAAAGAATTCCAGGAACATACAACCAACAGCAAGACCGTAGAGGGTTCCCATCCACCAGATATTGGAAGAGAAATTGGGCGATATAATGTTGTAAAGCAACATTCTGTGAGGGCTCTCAAGCTCCAGGCCAATGGCGAGGAATGCCGAAAGTATGGTGACTATGGACAGAAACACCGCTCTGTTTCCAAGGGCTGCAAGCTTGTTGCCTCCAAATGCATGTCCTATTGCAGCAAGAAGACAAAGCCCTGTGGATGTAATTGCAAAGAATGCGTAAGTTGAAATGAGTATTCCCCAAGGAACCTCTCTGGTCACGCCATAAACATGTTGATGCCCAACCACGAAGGCATAAATGCCTGTGGCGAGTGCTACTCCTACGACTGCCAGGCAGGCCAGTAAGGCCACATTTATCTTGGGTCTTGAAAGTGTCGGTTCTGCCAGTGTTTCCATTGAAATGTTAAGTGCCATGATATTTACCTCCCTTCAAATTTTATTGTTTTTTCCTAAACAGCTTCCGGTTCGCGTGCATCCTCATTGTTCCCGAGTGACATCACTGCCATGAAGGCAGGGATGGCTGAAAAGGGCCCGAGGATGACGAAAAGCAGGAAGCTCAAGGTGAACCAGAAACCTTCTGTGAGGCTGCTGGCCCTTAAGAAGGAACCAGCACCTCTTTCAGTGTTTAGATGGTGTTTTTTGGAAATGTGTGTCAGGGCGCTCATTTTTCATTCTCCTTTTTTTGTTTATCAGGCCGCCACCTGAATGAAGGGTCTGGAGAGGGCCGCCACCCTCTCCAGTTTTTTGTGTCCCATTTGTCTTTGGAATGTGCATCAAGCGTGCCAATTTGGCGTATTATGCTCCATGCCGAGAAAAATATCCTATAAAAATAAGTTGTTATAATTTTACAGCATATAATTTTAGATTTTCATGAAGGTATATTGATTAAAAATAAGGATCAAAATGGGCGCATAATACGCCAAAATCTAATTTCAGCTGGCACAAAATACGCCAGAAAATTCCACGATAAAAAAACCCGAATTTTTCATTTTTTGTGCATGAAACTCCGGCTAATTTTAATATATCTCTATTTTTCCCGGCAAGATTCGTTGCTTTCGCCAAACTCCCGCCATAAATTTGGGCGCATAATGCGCCTTAAAAATAAGATGCGGTTATTTGAGCTTTCCTGAACACCTTGTTATTTCAATAGGTTATGAGACAGCCCCCTTGGCTTCATTCCCTCGATCCTATGATTTTCTTCCACATTAAGAAAAAAATATATTCCTTATACTTGACAACTCGAATTTCCAGTGTTAGTAGATTTGCATGCTTGCTTTTACGCTACTAACATTTCTTAACCACAATATAACTATCCAAAGGGGGGTGATAGGTTTTGAGGAAATAATCCTTATGATCCTGGGAGTCTTTTAATCGATTTTGTCAGGGCAGGCCGCCACCTGCCATTAACAACAAAGGAGTAAAGAGAATGAAGGGTATGATTTTTTTGGTCCTATGGCTCACCTGTGCATCACTTCATACATTGTACGATCTCAAGGTAAAGCCATTTTTACAGCGTAAGAAAGACGAGTGGGGAACTTCCCTGGATTAGTTGTCGTCTTTTTTCAGGCTAAACGTACACATTACCTTGAAAGGAGTCTGTGTCCCATGTCCAATTCAGCAAATTTACACAGTAAAACCATTGTTTCTTTAACGGATAAAAGCGTTGCATTGAATCTAACCATGGCCCTGCTTGCGCTTCTTGGTGCAGCCGGCATTGCCTTTGGGCTGCATGCCCTGTATGCAGGCCATGATCACGTTTACGGTGTCACAAGGCAGGTGCCTTGGGGGCTGCTGATAGCAACCTATGTATTTTTTGTGGTTACCTCTACTGGTCTTTGTCTGGTCTCATCCCTCGGCCATGTTTTTGGCTTTGAAAGCTTTCATCAAATTGGAAAACGCGCTGTTTATCTGGCAATATGCACCATAGTCAGTGGATTTCTCGTGATTTCCTTTGAAATAGAAAATCCGTGGCGCATGGCCATATACAACATTCTTTCTCCAAATCTTACTTCTAATATTTGGTGGATGGGCACCTTATACGGTGCATATCTTTTTTTCATGGTTTCCGAATATGCCCTGTTGGTAAAAGGGCGGTACAGGGCAGCTGGAATGTTGGGGCTTGCCGGGGTTGTGGCAGGAGTTGCAGCCCACAGCAATTTGGGAGCTGTATTTGGTCTTCTAAATGGCAGAGAGTTCTGGCATGGGCCTTACATGCCCATCTATTTCATAGCATCTGCATTCATGTCTGGATGCGCTGCCATCCTTTTTTTCACATATCTTGCCCACAAGGTTAATGGCAGGCCCATATCGGAAAAGATGAAGGGATCCTTGATGGCTACCGGACGCCTTGGAATGTTGCTCATGGCCACCCTGATGTTTTTTGTCACGTGGAAGGTCCTTTCTGGCATAGCAGGTAATCCACCGGGCAAATTCGAGGCCATGATGGCGCTGGTCAAAGGCAGCTTTGCATCAAACTTTTGGCTCGGAGAGGTCTTTCTCGGCATGGCCCTTCCCTTTTGCATCCTTCTGATTACACGGGCAGCATCCCCCAAATGGGCCTTTGTCGCAGGTCTTGTTTCCATGATAGGGATATTTTTCATGCGTTATGATCTCGTGGTGGTAGGGCAATTGGTACCTGCTTTTCATGGTATGGGCGTTATTGGACAGACGGATCTTGCCGCATATTCCCCTTCACTGCACGAATTCATGATCAGTCTTGGAGCCATGGGATTTTGTGGCCTTATGTTTCTAATAGGAGAGCAGGTGTTCAACGGTCACCAGGATGGTTGATCAGGAGGGAGGATTTATGAAGAAAAAACAAGACAAGATGAGAAATTGCATGGGTTGCAACTATCTTAGTCCGGGTCAGGTTTCAAGGCTTCTTCGAATAAGTCAGTCCACCTTGAGACACTACGAGGCCGAGGGGTTGGTGCTGTCTAATTTCAACCGGGGCAGGCAAATTTACACCAGCGAGCAGGTAAACTGGGTATCATGTATTCGCCACATGATTCAAGATGTGGGCATAAGCATACCAGGGCTCAAAAGGCTGCTTAAACTTGCGCCCTGCTGGGAGATTGCAGACTGCCCTATGGAAACGAGACATAGTTGCAATGCCCGCCACCTTACAAAGAGATACCTCGAAAGAGAGATTATTGAAACGCCTTTGTTCAAGGAAATGAAAACAGAAGGGACTTTTTGTGCCGACATGCCAGCCAATCACCCACTTCATTAATAATATAATTGTTGTAAGGGGGGGGTACTCCCCCCTTACCGCTTTCCCATACAAGTCCACAGGAAATAATTTCTTCCAGCTTTCATAGAGGATTTTCTCAATCAAGAATCTTTTTTTCCACAACTTTTTGATGTAACAGCCATCTTTTCTTTCATTCCAAGACATGTGAATGATGGCAGGTCCTATTTGGGCAAAAAATAGACCCATCGTGAAAGTCATGCGGCTTATTTTAAGCCCCCTTTTCTATCAAAAGATAAACCTGGAATGTTAAGGAAACAGAAATCAAAAAATTTTTGCCTTTCTTAACACGCTATTTTTACAGACAAAAATCTAACAGCTTGTGAAATTAATTATTTTACCACCACTACTGGTCTGTTGGTTGCAAAAACGAATTTCGCTTTGGGCCTTGGACCAATGAAAAAGCCCCAAGTGGCGGCTTGGGGCTAGAAAAATGAGCGCCCTCCAGGGAGGATTGAAAGATATACTAATTTTTAGATAGCTAATCTTGTTTTGTCAAGACAAAATTTATAAGAGGAGGAGTTATAATGGCTAATGCAATCTCTGCACTGACTGCCTGGGTTGAGCCAAGGGTGGCCAAACCAGGACTTACCGCTGTGGCTTTAGGGCTTCTTGGAATTGTAGGTGTTGTACTTGCTATTGGGGTTTATGGGTTCTTTATGGGGCATGCGCATCTTTATGCCGTTACCAGAGAGGTCCCCTGGGGTATCCTCATCTCAAACTATGCCTCTTTTGCTATCATTTCTACAGGTCTTGTGCTCATTGCTGCGATAAGTCATGCCTTTGGAGGAAATCCCTTGGCCCCATTGGCTAACAGGGCCGTTTATCTTTCAATAATCACCATCTTTGCAGCGTTTCTGTCCATCGGTGTCGAACTTGAAAGTCCGCACCGCATGTTGCTGTACAACATCATTTCCCCAAATTTTACATCCAACATATGGTGGATGGGAACACTTTACGGCCTGGCTGTTGGATGCATGTTGCTTGAGTTTTTTGGCATCCTCACAGAAAGCTGGAAGATGGCCCTATATATTGGCGTCCTTGGTGCCCTGGCAGAGGTAGGTGCAAACTCAAACCTGGGCGCTGTGTTTGCAACACTTGCTGCCAGACCCTTTTGGTATGGGGCACAGCTACCTGTATTCTTTCTCTGCTGCGCAGTCATGAGTGGGGCTGCCTGCATTATCCTTTTCACCCATTTGGCTTATAAAATCAGGAACGAAAAGATGGATGAGAAAAACTTCATCGCCCTCAGGACAGCGGGAAAGATACTTGCCCTTACCCTGTTTCTTATTGCAATAGCAACCACGTGGAGATTTATCGTCCTGATGACAGATGGGGAAACAGCAAAGCTTACCGCAATGAATCTGCTTAAAGGGCCAATGGCAGGGAATTTCTGGGTGTTTGAAATCGTAATCGGTATCGTTTTGCCCCTGGTGCTGTTGGTAGGGACCCAGCTCAACAATCTGATGGCCATGTCAACTGCCTCCCTGATGGCTCTTGTTGGTGGATTCTTTCAAAGATACGATCTTGTTGTAAATGGTCAGAGCACACCTGTTTTTTACGGATGGGACAATCTGCCAAGTTTTCTCCATTACATGCCATCACCAGCTGAGCTCATAGTTGTTGCCGGCTCCATTTCTTTAACTGTTGCAGGCTTTATCCTTGGAGAGCGTTTCTTTGGCAAGGTCTTTTCAATAAGCGAGCATTAAAAGCATCAACTGACTTTCAGGCAGGCCCCATGCTTTATAGCAAAGGCATCGGGCCTGCCTCTATACGGTAAAGGACATGTTCACCGTGGCAGACAGGGATTTAGAATCCATAAAGGGAAAAACCAGTTCTCAGGGGCCAAAGAAGGCCAAGATCGAAATAGATACCGGTTTTGATGGGGTAGAACCGGACAAGGCCATTTTCCCCATAGGCACGGCCGCCTCCATGCTTGAGGTCCATCCAAGGACTTTGAGGATTTATGAGGATGAAGGCCTGGTAAAGCCTGGGAGAAAAGGAGGGCGAAGATACTATAGCCTAAACGATATCCAGTGGATCAAGTGTTTGCGCCACATGATACACGATCAGGGGATAAGTATTGCAGGGATTAAGAAGCTGATGCAATACACTTCGTGCTGGAACATAGTTGATTGCCCCATGGAAAAAAGGAAACGCTGCACTGCCTACAAATCATCAGGCATAGGGATGAAAACCTCTGAGTAACTTTATTTTCAGATCCAAATGCTCTTATCCCACGACCTCCATCTGATAACATCGCAGATTTGCCCTTTCCCAAAAAGACAGTTTGCCTGAAAAAGCTGCGGCACATCAAGCCTGAAGCAAGATGTGCCGCCTTTAAGGGATTATGGAGGGTATATGTTAGAATTTCAGCTGGTAAACCATCTGAAATTTGTGCTCGTTTCCAGGATCGTTACCTGGTGATGGGGCAGCACTGTGTTTGTTGCCAAAATCCTTCCCGTAATCAGTATACTCATAATCCATTAACACATAGTTACCCTTGTAGATCTCAAGGGCGCCACCGCCAATATACATGTCATATTCGGCATCGCTTGCAATCTTATTGTCTTTATCCCGATCCACATGGTCGTAACGGAAGAAGAAGTTCAGCTTCCTGTCAAGCCACGGGCTAATGCCATAGACAGGGGGCTTAACATTTACGAAGAAGGAATAGTTTTCCGTCCAGAGGGCATCACCATCTGCCTGTAGCCATTTCCCATCCTTGTTACCTTCTGAAACGAAGTATTGGGCAGTAAAAATAAGCCTTGGATGCTCGTAGCTGAGATACCCCATATGAACCTGATAATCTGGATAGTCTCCGTTTGCCTCAGCCTTCTTGTTCCCTTCACCGTATAGGCCAAAATAGCTAAGCTGGAGACCTGGCAGAAGATCTGGCAAGGGCCTGATGGTAAGCCTTCCCTCAACGACCTTGTTGCCATTTTTCTCTTTCCCGTGATAGCCGCTGCCGTTATACAACCCCACATGCCAGCTTCCATATCTTCCTGCGTAATGATGATTACCCGTCTTTGCAACGGCATCCTCGAGCTCGCCCCCAAGGTTTCCCCTTAAGCTTACCCCAAGATCTGCAGAATTGAAGGTGCCGGCCCTTTCTATTGCCATTGTTCCCTGGCACCGATATGGGTTCACATGTTCTTCAAAGTCAAGCCAAGGAATATGACCAAGGCCTACCTCTGCCTTCATGTCAGTGAAAAATCCAAGGTCCTTTGGCCTGAACATGGCAAAAAGATACTTGAGTCTTGGCTTCCAATCTCCAGAGTCGTCCTGATGAACGTCATAGGTAAGGTGGCCTGCCAGCCAGGGCGTTATTTTCTTGGTTACCCTGAAGTAACCGCGCTTTATGGCAAATCTGTTGTAACTCTTTTGCTCGCCATGAGACTTGGCACTTTCGCCTGCACTGTAATCAAGATATGCAAGCATCTGGAACTTAAGTCCCTTAAGGGCCTTTGGAGTAGCCTTTGACTTGATCTCCTTGGCCAGTTCTTCCTTTTGTGCCTCCTCTATAGACTTTGCCTCCTGCTGAATCTCTGTGGCCTCTTGTGGAGAAATTATGCCCTTTTTCATAAGGACCTGAAGCAAGGGATCATACTTTCCCACAGCCATACCTCCCATGACTGAAGGTGCTACTGAAAAAGCAAGTAGCACAACGAGTAACACTGCGAAAACGGATCTTTTCATTTTTACCTCCTCATTTTTTTTGTGAACCGCTTCGGAATTTCACATTTGCGGCTTTTTATCAGGGAAGTTTTAGGGTTTTGTTAGGCAGGTATTAAATCTTGATTAAAGGGCACAGAGACAGAAAGTGCGAATAAGCACTGTACCAAAAGAAGTTTGTGTGATAATCGAATATTAAATGAATCCTAATGGTTTCTTAAAAAAGTACACTTATAATTGGCACCATCCAAGATCAGGATAGTTGTATCATAACATTATTAAGGAGGCATGAATCATGATGAAAAGCAGGTTTGGCATTGCCGTTTTGGCGCTAACTGTGGCCCTTTTGGGTTTTGGAATGGGAAGCAGCCATGCAGGAGAAGTAAAGGCCATTTCCGGGGCTGGGGCAACCTTCCCATACCCAGTGTATGCAAAGTGGGCAGCTGCCTACTATAAACTTACAGGCATAAAGCTAAACTATCAGTCCATTGGCTCTGGTGGCGGGATCAAGCAGATAAAGGCAAAGACTGTCGATTTTGGAGCCTCTGATGCCCCGCTTAAGCCAGAGGATCTTGAAAAATGGGGCCTGTTCCAGTTCCCGATGATTATGGGAGGCGTTGTGCCAGTGGTAAACCTTAGAGGCATAAAGCCCGGTGAACTAAAGATCAGCAACGAGACCCTTGTTGATATCTATCTTGGCAAGATAACGAAGTGGAACGATCCGGCAATCAAGGCTGAAAATCCAGATCTGTCTCTACCCAACAAGGCCATAACTGTAGTACATCGAGCTGACGGTTCAGGTACCACCTGGATTTTTACCAATTTTCTTTCAAAGGTGAGCAAAGAGTGGAAGGAAAAGGTAGGTAATGCCAAGGCAGTTGCATGGCCCACAGGTATAGGGGGCAAAGGGAATGAAGGCGTTGCATCTTACGTAAAGAGGATTAATGGAAGCATAGGATATGTAGAATATGCCTATGCCCTTCAGAACAGGCTTACCTATATCAAGCTTAAAAACAGAGACGGAGCCTACGTGGAGCCTAACATGAAGTCATTCCAGGCTGCTGCGGCAAATGCAGACTGGGAACATGCAAAAGGATTTTACATGGTGCTGACAAATCAGCCTGGCAAGGATAGCTGGCCGATCACAGGTGCAAGCTTCATACTGTTACACAAGGTTCAGGAAAGGCCAAAGGTAGCAAAGGCAGTTCTTTCATTCTTTGACTGGTGTTACAAGAATGGCCAAGAAATGGCCATGAAGCTTGATTACGTTCCCATGCCTGAAAACGTGGTAAAGCTTGTTGAAAAGGCCTGGGCAACCGAGATCAAAGACAAATCCGGCAGCCCCATCTGGCAATAAATCCAGCATCGTGCCAATAAGTGGGCACCCTTGATAAAATCGCTTTGGCTGATACAAATATCCGGTGATTAATGAGACTGACGATTGCCAAATCAGCCATCAAATGTTAAGGGTGCCCGTAACTTTGGTATTTCGTTTTCACATAAAATAGTGAGATTATGAACAAAATAGAAGGGCAGGCAAAACACGCTCTGGTTCGCTCTGGGACTAAGGGACGCATATTAGACGTTGTTTTCTCCAAGGGAACCAAAATAAGCGCCATTTTTGTCCTTGCAGTGATAGTTGCCATTATGGTGGCCCTTTTTATAGGAGCATGGCCTGCCTTTAAAAAATTTGGCCTGTCATTCATTGTCAGCGCAAAGTGGAATCCGGTCACAGAGGAGTTCGGTGCACTTGTTTCGATCTACGGCACAATTGTGACCTCAATAATTGCAATGATTATAGGCATTCCAGTCAGCCTTGGTATAGCCATATTCATCACGGAGCTTTGCCCCACATGGCTCAAGCAGCCAGTTGCAACTGCCATTGAGCTTCTTGCTGCTATTCCTTCCATCATTTATGGAATGTGGGGTTTGTTCGTGTTCGCCCCGTTTTTTGCAGACCATATAGAGCCGTGGTTGTCTGATACCCTGGGCAATCTGCCCATAATCGGCCCACTTTTTTCCGGCCCGCCCCTTGGCATAGGAGTGCTTACAGCAGGAATCATACTTGGCATTATGGTTATACCCTTCATGGCGGCAGTCTTTAGGGATCTGTTTGAGGTGGTGCCTGCTGTACTCAAAGAATCGGCCTATGGAATCGGTGCCACCACTTGGGAGGTGATAAAAAAGATAGTGCTTCCCTACACCAAGATAGGCGTTGTCGGGGGGATAATGCTTGGGCTTGGAAGGGCCCTTGGGGAGACAATGGCTGTTACCTTTGTCATCGGAAACGCTGACAGGCTTGAGACATCTCTTTTGATGCCAGGGAACACCATCTCGTCCAGTCTTGCAAATCAGTTCACCGAGGCCGTTGGTGAAATATACACTTCGTCTCTTATCGCCCTTGGCTTAATTTTATTCTTTCTCACCTTTTTGGTACTTGCCTTTGCCAAATACCTTCTTATCAGGCTTACTCTTAGGGAGGGGGTAAGGACGTGAGCACCCTAAAGAATATCAATGCCGACCTTTATCGCAGACGGCGATTAACCAACTATGCGATTCTTACCGCCTCATTACTTACCACCTTGTTTGGTCTTTTCTGGTTGGTCTGGTTGCTTGCAACCCTGTTTCTACACGGATTCAAGTATCTGAATCTTGCTGTTTTTACGCAGCCAACGCCTCCACCTGGAGAATCTGGTGGACTTGCAAATGCAATCGTAGGCAGCGCACTCATAACATTCATGGGTGTTGCACTCGGTGCTCCCATTGGGGTTCTTGCCGGCACCTTTCTGTCTGAATATTCCTCGAGATCAAAAATTGCTCCTGCCATACGCTTTGTAAACGATGTGCTTCTAAGCGCACCCTCCATAATCATGGGTGTTTTCATATATGAGATTGTTGTTGTACCAACTGGGCACTTCTCTGGATGGGCTGGTGCCCTTGCCCTTGCCCTAATTGCCTTACCAATCATTGTCAGAACCACAGAAGATATGTTGAAACTTGTGCCAAATACCATGAGGGAAGCAGCCTGCGCCCTTGGTGCGCCAAGATGGAAGGTCACTGTGGCAATAGTCTATCGTGCAGCACGGGCCGGCATTATGACAGGAATACTCCTTGCCATTGCAAGAATAAGCGGTGAGACGGCCCCTTTGCTTTTTACTGCCCTTAACAACCAATTCTGGAGTGGCAGTTTGAATCAGCCTGTGGCAAATCTTCCTGTGGTAATCTTTCAATTTGCCATGAGCCCTTACGAAGACTGGCAGAATCTTGCATGGGCTGGTGCCTTGTTAATTACCATAAGTGTCCTGTTTCTAAATATCATCGTTAGGACCTTTCTACGTTCTGGAAGATAGCAGTTTTGAAAGAGGCGGATAACGGAAAATGGATGATAAAAATTCTACCACATCTCAGAATCTCATAGAGAAGGGATTTTCAGTCATAAAAGGAATCGATCAAGACTATTCCTCTAAAAAAGGCCCATCTGATTTCCCTTTAAAGATGCAGGTTAAAAATCTCGACTTCTTTTACGGTAAGTTTCATGCCCTTAAATCCATAAGCATGGACATCCCGGAAAAGAAGGTTACTGCCATGATAGGGCCTTCAGGCTGTGGTAAATCCACCTTAATCCGTTGTTTCAACCGTATCTATGAGCTTTATCCAAAACAGCGCGCCACAGGAGAAATCTTGCTTGATGGGAGAAACATACTTGATCCTAAGGAGGATCTAAATCTTCTGAGGGCCCAGGTAGGAATGGTGTTTCAGAAGCCCACCCCCTTTCCGATGTCCGTCTATGACAATATAGCCTTTGGGGTCCGCCTTTATGAGCATCTTTCCAGGCAAGAAATGGATGAGCGAGTGGAATGGGCCCTTAACAAGGCAGCCTTGTGGCATGAAGTCAAGGATAAGCTGAACCAGATTGGTACCGCCCTTTCTGGCGGGCAACAACAGAGGCTTTGTATTGCAAGGGCAATTGCCGTAAAACCTGAGGTGGTACTTCTTGATGAGCCGTGCTCTGCCCTTGACCCCATCTCCACTGCCAAGGTGGAGGAACTTATAGATGAGCTTGTAGATGATTATACCATCATCATAGTGACTCATAACATGCAGCAGGCAGCGCGTGTGTCTGACTTTACTGCCTTCATGTATCTTGGCAAGCTCATAGAATTTGACAGCACCGATAAGATATTTACCAATCCGTCGAGAAAAGAGACAGAAGATTACATAACAGGGCGTTTTGGTTAG
>Ga0256833_1000670_pt1 | contig 26242 bp, 26 predicted proteins | sample 356284metaG_FD_190535 | JGI IMG/M metagenome (GOLD analysis project Ga0256833, IMG submission 190535) | Hydrothermal vent microbial communities from Mid Atlantic Ridge, Atlantic Ocean - 356-284 | ecosystem: Environmental > Aquatic > Marine > Hydrothermal vents | place: Atlantic Ocean: Mid... | reverse complement strand
TTGATTTATTGAATTTAGGGGTGCTTTATCGGTGGGGAGTATGTCTTTAAATGGCGTTTCAAATTTATTTGAAACAAAAGAAAGTCCCGTAGGAGCTTGTCCCAATCTTGCATTGGTGACGACATATTATAGCCCCGTACGTAAGTGCGGGGTAAAAAGTAGTCCCCTCGGTGTTTTAGCGATATTTTTGCAGCGAAGCGAAGAAAAAATTAAGCCGGCTTTGAAGTCATGCTATCGCATGCTTTCAAGTTTTACCTTCAATTATCGAAAAATAATTTACAGCGGGCTATTCTAATATCCTTCCAAAGAGATTAAATTTGAAAAGATGATTAATTATGAAGCCAAGCAAATACCGGCAGTATTAATCTGTCATGATTTTATCAACCCACTCACTACTGATGTAAGCGGTTCCTTCATTACCAAAAGAGGTTTACTCTTTTGGTTATCTCCTTCGTCAAGACCGTTCAGTCATGCATCAAGGCAAAAAATAAAAATATTTTTAATAAAATGATTTTATTAATTTTGGGGTTACCTTAATTCCCAACGGGTCAGTTGGTCTGAATCTTGTTTAGGCCATGATGTCTTATCTGATTTTCTCGAAAATATTTCCTAATATGAAATAGTTGGGGTGTACTCTATATGATATTATTGAAATGGGGAAAGGGTTAGACGTTTAATGTATAATAATAAATGAAAAATACTGCTTTAGTTTTTTTCTTCAAAAGTGTCTCTACTAAAAAAATACTCTTCTTGATAATTATCTACATGCAGTTCCTTACGTTTATCATCAATTTCGTGTTGTTCCTCCACATTCCTTACAATAAAGGCGACTAACATACCAACTATTGCACCTAGTAAATGACTTTCCCATGATATGCCTTCCTGACCGGGAAATACCCCTGCTATATAACCGCTATACAAAAAAATAATGATGATAGTTAAAATTACGGACTTAAAGTTTTTCCTGAATATACCACTCCAAAATACAAAAGATATTAGACCATAAACAACACCGCTTGCCCCAATATGGTACACATGTCTTCCAAAAAACCAAACAGAGATACCGGTAAGAAGATAAATAGCTGCAAAACTAATTTTAGAAACTTTTGAATAAAATAATGAAATCAAAGTGAACATCAAAAACAAAGGTATCGTATTAGACATTAAATGCTTGAAACTTCCATGTAATAATGGTGATACCAATATGCCGATCAGCCCATCCGCTTCTCTTGGATGTACACCATAGATATCCCAATTGAATCCTCCGAGCACCTTAATTATATGTACAGACCACATAATCACAACAAAAAACAAAGGATACTTTATAGCTTGCTTCAAAGTGGTATGTGTGTTTTTTACTATCATTGAATTTTTTCTCCTATTATTTATAGGAATCTTCTTTTTACATTTGAAACAAATCCTTTTACTTTTTTCAACAATGCAGGGTCATCCCAGCCAAATTTGCTAACTACATTTTTTAACAAATACTCTTTAGCTTCTTCTAGATTACTCAAGTTATCAATTGCCTCAAGAGTATTCTCAAATACGGTTTTATCCCCACCAAATAATTCTTTTACTGTAAATATACGTTCATTTATGCTAAATGATCGCTTGAGGTTTTTTATGGGAATTAAGCTTAGTTTTTGGGATAGCTCATTACTGCTGCCGATCTCAAACAAATCCAGTAAATCATTCGAGAAGGAGGGAATATTTTCATCTTTATTTTCTAACACGATATTTTCCGGTTCTGTTTGAGTTTTGGTCATTTTTTTTTCGACCTTCACTTCATGGGTGGACTCTTCAAATTTAACTTCATCATTTGCGCTATTATCATCTATTTTATCTTCAATTTGTATTTCTGTTTTTTGCTTTACTTCTACGGGACTTTTTTTCTGTTTTTTTCTGTTTTTTACCGGTTTGGGATTGTCCTCAGATTCTATTACTGATTCATACATTTTTTTTATATAATCCTTTAACAAATCCTTTTCGATAATTGAAAGACTTTCTAGATTCTCCACCAATTCACCAAATGATTTTATTTTTTTAAAATACTTATTAAATTTTGTAGTATTCATTTTTTTGATTTTTTGATTAGAACAGATTTCTATATTGTTTTATTGGATATATTGTAAATTATTTTAATAAAAAACCATCATATTATTTTTAATTAATTACCTTCGCGACATAAATAACCAAATACCTGTAAATGTTTTTAGAACCACAAGCCAGAGGCCATCGCGGAGGCTGGATAGAAGTTATTACCGGCTCTATGTTTTCCGGCAAAACTGAAGAATTAATTCGCAGGCTGCGAAGGACTCAATTTGCAAATCAGAACCTTATCATCTACAAGCCAAAGCAAGATGACAGGTACTCTAAAGATAAAGTTGTGTCGCATGATGCTAACTCACTTGAATCAAAAGTTGTAGCATCAAGTGCAGAAATACTAAAAGTCCCTAGAGATATTCACGTAGTTGGTATTGACGAAGCTCAATTCTTTGATATGGACTTGCCTCGGGTTTGCGAAAAACTTTCTCTATCAGGTATCAGAGTTATAATTGCAGGGTTAGACATGGATTTTATGGGAAGACCTTTTGGTCCAATCCCTGAATTGATGGCAATAGCAGAGTACGTAACTAAAGTTCATGCTATTTGTCCGCATTGTGGCAGTTTGGCTACACATTCATACCGCCTTTCAGATGAAACTGCAACAGTAGTCCTTGGTGAAAAAGATAAATACGAACCGAGATGTAGAGTTTGTTATAATATGGGTAAAGCCCTTGATTTTAGGGCGCAAAATGGTAATACAAAAACCAAAAAAGATGAAAAAAAATCTTAATTCTGTCTTAATATCCGTTTTTAATAAAACCGGATTGGATGATTTAATAAAGCTTTTTAAAGAAAACAAGACAATTGTTTATTCGACCGGAGGTACGTGGATGTACCTTAAAGAAAAGGGACTTGAGCCGATAAAAGTAGAAGATGTTACCGGATATCCTTCAATATTAGGAGGAAGGGTAAAAACCCTCCATCCGGGAGTGTTTGCAGGTATTTTGGCCAAAAGGGAAGAAAGTCATTTGAATCAAATGAAAGAAATGAATTTGCCCCTTATAGATATGGTAATAGTAGATCTATATCCGTTTGAAGAGACCGTGGATAGTACAGATGATCATAGTAAAATAATTGAAAAAATTGATATTGGAGGAATATCCTTGATAAGAGCTGCTGCAAAAAATTATAAAGATATTTTTATAGTACCTTCTCAAGATTACTATCAAGATGCTTTTGGGATCTTGTCAAATAACGATATGGCAACTAGCATTGAAGAAAGAAAATTGTTTGCAAAACGAGCATTTGCTACTTCAATGCACTATGATACGGCTATTTTTAAATATTTTGCAGAGGAAGATTTTCCGGTAATTACAAGAGCTGTACAAAAACCGATTCATTTAAGGTATGGTGAAAACCCACATCAAAACGGATCTTTTTATGGTGATTTGGAGGAGTCTTTTACACAGCTAAACGGGAAAGCTTTGTCGTACAACAATCTTGTAGATGTCGATACTGCAATGAATATAATGGCAGAATTTGAAAATGATAATCCCACATTTGCTATACTCAAACATACAAATACATGTGGTGTTGCTACAAGAGACAATGTTTCTGATGCATGGGACAAAGCTCTCGAGGGAGATCCTGTATCAGCATTTGGTGGAGTACTAATCTCAAATACATACATTGATTTGAAAACAGCTGAAAAAATAGATAAAATATTTTACGAAGTTCTATTGGCTCCTGATTTTTCAGTAGATGCATTAGCGTTTTTATCCAAAAAGAAAAAAAGGACAATACTGAAAATATCTAAATTCAATAAGCCGCAAAAAATATTTAAAAATGTTCTTACGGGTTTTGTCGCACAATATCCCGACAATAAAACCGAAATTGATGGTGATATGGAAATAGCAACGGTTAAGAAGCCCGACACCAATGAAATTGAAGATTTAATTTTTGCCAACAAAATAGTCAAGCATTTAAAATCCAATGCCATTGCCTTTGTGAAAAACAACCAACTGCTAGGAATGGGCTGTGGGCAAACATCAAGAGTGGATGCTTGTAGACAAGGTATAGAAAAAGCAGAAAGATTGGGACTAAATTTGAAAGGAGCAGTCATGTCTTCGGATGCCTTTTTCCCTTTTCCGGACAGTATAGAATATGCCCACAATGCAGGCATCAAAAGCATAATTCAACCCGGGGGATCAATCAAGGACAATCTGAGTATAGAATATTGCAATAAAAACAATCTTTCAATGGTTTTTACCGGAGTTAGGCATTTTAAGCATTAAAAATATTTAAGTTTGCAAAAAATCACGAAATGACTTACAACCTGTGCATTGATATTGGGAACACAAAGATTAAATCCGGTATCTTTCGTAATAATAGTTTGATAGAGCTCATATTTGGGCTTGATGAATTGCTTGAGAAAATTTCTCGACAATATCAAATTAAAAACTGTATCATTTCATCAACAAGAAAAACTATTCCTCAAAATATAAAAAAGATAAAGTATATCACTGAAAATTTTATTATTTTAAGCGATAAAATCAATCTTCCGATTAAAATTGATTACTCCACACCCAAAACTCTCGGTAGGGATAGAATAGCAGCTGCTATTGGTGCAAATTCATTATTCCCAAATCAAAATTGTATAGTTATTGATGCAGGTACTTGTATTACTTATGATTTTGTTGATAAAAAAAATATATTTAGAGGTGGTAATATTTCTCCGGGTATTTATATGAGATTAAAAGCAATGCATGATTATACTTCCAATTTGCCCTTGGTCGATTTGGTTGTAAATGACAATATTTTGGGTAAAAGTACAGAGGAGGCATTACAAAATGGAGCAATACGGGGTACGTTTTTAGAAATTTCTTCGTTTATACAACTGATATTGGACAAATATGGCTCTTCAAACGTTATTTTTACGGGTGGAGATGCAAAATATTTTGTCAATTACTTTAAATCTGCGATATTTGCGGATCAAAATTTAGTCCTCGTTGGATTAAATGAAATTATAAAAAAATATGAATAGTAAAAAATCGATTATTTTAAGCCTGATATTTTCTTTTGCCTTTATAGGATTGATGGCTCAGCCAAAGGACAATTCACCATATTCAAGATTTGGATTAGGTGATCCTGTAGACAATAGATTTGTACATCTGCGAAGTACAGGATTAGGTGGAGCAATGTATAATCCATATCAGATAAATATTATAAATCCTGCTAGCAATGGATACCTACAAGCGACTGTTTTTGATCTCGGACTATATGCGAAATACTCAAAACTATCAACAACCGACGGTTCCTCGCACGTGTACAGCGGCAATTTGGAATATTTATCTTTGGGATTCCCTTTGATTAACCCTATTAATGACCTGCTGGAAAAGAAAGTGCGAAAATATGATATAGGTTTGTCTTTTACATTAATGCCTAACTCCAATGTTGGTTTTGATATTACTTCTGAAAATGAACATCCCGATATAGGTAAGATATCTAGAAATTATAAAGGATCAGGTGGAACTTATAAGTTTTTAACAGGGATTGGTGGTAGATATGAAGACTTTTCTTTTGGTTTGAACTTGGGGTATTTTTTTGGAAAAATCAATTATGATAAAGATTTGAAATTTGAGGATGTATTTTCTTCCTATGCCAATGAATATCACGATGATTTTGCTGTCAATGGCTTTTTGTACAATGTTGGAGCAATATACAATTTTGTATTGAACAAAGAAAAAATGACAAAAAGTAATAACGTAAAACCAAAAAAGATTATTTTTGGTCTTTATGGCAGTTCTAAAACAGGTTTCAATGTAGAAGGTACCAAGTACAATAGGAGTTTTATCAATAACTCTTCTCTTTCTGGTGAGACGATTGATACCGTTTATTACAATGATACAATCCATGGTAAAGGAGCTTTGCCGACAAATTTTGGAGGAAGTATTATATACAATAATCAAGACAAATTAATTGTTGGTATAGATTTTTCAAAAACTCTATGGAATCAATACTTTAATGAAGTAAAAGACGAGCAGATGTTTGATAGCTATGATATCTCGCTAGGGATGCAATATACACCAAACGAAAGTTCATATACAAATTATTTTCAAAGAATTAATTATAGAACTTCGTTGTATTATAAAACAGACCCCCGAAGTGAACAAGATAATCAATTTAATGAAATGGGGATTCACTTAGGGCTTGGATTGCCTTTTATCTACAAAAGAAAGATATCAAGAATGAATGTAGATCTTAATTTTGGTAAGAAAAGTGGTGATTTATTGATAAGTGAAAATTTTGTTAAATTAAGTTTTAGTGTAACTTTTAATGACACAGAATGGTTTGTTAAGAGAAAGTACTATTAAAATATTTATCTATTTTAATAACAGGTATAGTTTTTGAGATACCTATTAGATTATTGTAAATTAAAATTTTTAAAAATGAAAAATCTGTTTTTATTATTTATCGTTTCATTAATTACGATTAATATAGCTCTTAGTCAATGTGAAAACTGGGTCGGAAAAGACTTTGAAGAGGATGCAAAAAATGCACACTCCATCTATCGTCAATCCATGAAAATAAAAGATTATAAACTAGCATTTGAATATTGGGAACAAGTTTATAAGATGGCTCCAGCCGCTGATGGTAAAAGAGATTATCATTATTGGGATGGAATCAAACTTTATCAAGATTTGATGAGTAAAGAATCTGATGCAGCTAAGAAAAAAGAATATGTAAATAAAATTTTATCTTTGTATGATGCTATGGCAGATTGTTACAGTCACAAAGGAATAACCCTTAGGGGATGTTCGACCGATAGCTGTTATGATATCAAAGTTGGATATGTTCTAGGTAGAAAAGCCTATGACATGTTTTATACATATAAAAGTCCTTACACAGATACTTATAAGGATTTGAAGAAAAGTGTGGAATTGGGGGGCAATGGTATGGAATATATTGTACTTGGTCCTTTGGGATTCATTCTTGCTGATCTGTACAAAAAAGGTACGGTAAAGAATGACGAAGCTAGAGAATTGATAGAAAAAGTTCAAAATATAGCAGAATACAATATTGAGCATGATAAAACCTATGGCAAATATTGGGATCAAGCTCTAAAACGTTTTGATGCAGACTTAAAAGATGTTGAAAAAAATGTATTCGATTGTGCTTTTTTCAAAAAGAAGTTAAGACCAATGTACGAGCAAAATAAAGATGTAAGTAAAACTGTAAAATATATATTGGTCACACTCAAAAAACAAGGTTGCCCTGAAGATGACCCAATGGTAAAAGAAGTCGATGCAACATGGAAAATTTACGCAGCTGACTTCAATAAAAAACTGAAGGATTCTTTGGAAAGGACTAATCCTGCACTAGCCGGTAATAGGCTTGCAAAAGAAGGTAATTTTCAAGAAGCAGCACAAAAATATGAAGAAGCTATCAAAATGGAGACAGAACCAAATAAAAAAGCACAATTTCTTTATGCTTTGGCATCAATCCAGTTTGCTCACTTAAAGCAATATGCTAAAGCCAGATCAAATGCACTAAAAGCTGCAAGTCTAAAGAAAGGCTGGGGAAAACCATATATCTTGATAGGTGATATGTATAGTAAATCCGCAAAATCTTGCGGTGACTCATGGAATCAAAGGTTGGCAATACTAGCAGCCCTTGATAAATATTATCATGCAAAATCAATAGATGCAAGTGTAGCCCCTCAAGCAAATAAAAGAATAAATAGTTTCAGCAAGTCAAAACCAAGTCAGGAGGATGGATTTATGAGAGGATTTAAGACAGGACAGGTCGTGAATACAGGATGCTGGATAGGAGAAAAAGTAAAGCTTAGATTTTCTAAATAAAATTATAAAAATCAAAAACCGTTTCAGTAATGAAGCGGTTTTTTTATATTTGCTGTATGATAAATAAAGTCAAATCATTTAAAGATAAAATGGAGCGGCGTAGAACAACTAGGGATTTTTCAAACGCCGGTATTCCAAAAGCAATAATAACAGAAATAATCATGACAGCAAGTAGCGCCCCTTCCGGCGCAAATAAACAGCCTTGGTTCTTTTGCGCCGTGTCAGATTCCGGGCTTAAAAGAGAGATAAGATTGGCAGCTGAAAAAATAGAACAGCAAGCATATACTCACAAAATGTCTGAAGAGTGGAAAAAAGATCTAAAACACCTTGGAACAAATTGGGAAAAAGAATTTCTTGAAAATGCGCCGTGGTTGATAGTCGTATTCAAAAAGACTCATGAATTGGTAGGTGAAAAAAAGAAAAAGAACTATTACGTAAATGAATCCGTAGGTTTGGCTACAGGCTTTTTAATAACAGCTATACACAATGTAGGATTATCGTGCCTAACATACACTCCAAGCCCGATGGGCTTTTTGAATGGGATATTAAACCGCCCCGACAATGAAAAACCTTATATGGTCATACCAATAGGATATGCTGCTAATAATGCATTCTTGCCTGAATTAACAAAAAAGGATCAAAATGAGGTTTTAAAGTTTTATTTTTAATTTTTATGCTAATTTATAGATAAACAACAGTATTATCTTATCTTTGCATATTAAAAAAATATAGTATATGAAAACTAATTTATTATTAATTGTTCTTAGTATTTTACTAGTATCATCATGTAAAATGGCTAATAAAAAGACAGATCATGGTTGGTTAACCAATTTTGAAGATGGAATGGCTATTGCAAAAAAAGAAAATAAAGCTGTTTTTGTGTTATTTACAGGATCGGATTGGTGTCCTCCTTGCAAAAAATTGCATCATGATGTGTTGGAATCAGAAGAGTTTATGAAATTTGCAAAAGACAATTTAGTGCTGGTTATGATGGATTTTCCCAGGAAATCACAAAACAAACTAGAACCTGCACAATCTAAATACAATAATGAATTAAAAAGAAAATTTCGCGTTAGAGGTTTTCCAAGCGTCATATTGTTTGATAAATCCGGAAAAGAACTTGAAAGATGGGTAGGGTACAGGCCGACAGATTTGTCAAAAACGCTAGGAAATTACAGCGCTGCTCTGAATAAAAAATAGGATATATCGCAAATACAAAAATAACTGTTGAAATTAATTAAACCCTATATTGACATTATATTTGTTACAGCGATTGTGATTATTCTGCTCAGGATTATTGAGCTTATTTTCATAATTTATAACTTTGGTTATTCTATTAGGATAGCGAGTTATGAGTTATTAGGACTGTTTTTGGACTTTGTTGTTATTGGATTCTTTTTATTTTTATGGTATTTTCCGTACGAGCTTATCTACAAGAAAAATCCCAAAGCATCTAACATTATATTTTTATTTGGAATAATTGTATTTGATGTATTGCACTTGACAGTACTTAAGTATTTTTTATATCAATTGAGGCCTTTAGATATCTTTCTATACTCTCATTCCATGCGAGAATCACTATTCTCATACAATACTTCAAATACAGACTACTCGGATATGATATTAATATCCATATTTATTTCAGCTGTTGTCATTATTTCATTTAGATTTATCAAATCAAGAGCTATCACGGATAAGCTATCAAGGATAATCAAGACCATACTTTTGGGAACATTGGTATTATTTCCAGTATTTGAAGTTTTTGGTGTTTTTAATATAAATAATTTTTCAATAAATAAATCGTATTATTTTTACAAACGTTCAATAGGCTATGTTTTTAATAAAGAAAAGCAAAAATTCACAAAGTTTGATAATAAAATAGTTAAAAAATATCAAAAACTAAATAGTAAAAATGATTATTTATCATCTGAATTTCCATTGCTGCACAAATTCAAAGATGAAGATGTATTGGGAGGGTATTTCGATAAAAGAGATTATTCACCTAATTTGGTTTTTCTTATTGTCGAAGGGATGAGCAATGAATTTATCCATGACTTCAAAGGGGTAAAGTTCATGCCATTTATTGACAAGCTGAGCGGAGAAAGTTTGTATTGGGACAATTTTTTTACTCTTGGGGAGAGATCTTTTGCTGTTGTTCCTTCGATTACCGGGGGATTACCTTATGGAGAGAGGGGGTTTACGCTCTTGGACAAACTACCTTATCATTTTTCATTGGTTAATATATTAAAAAAAAATGGTTATTATAGTATATATTATGATAGTCAAGATGCTTGGTTTCATGACAAAGACAAATATTTCAAATTTGATAATATTGACAAGATTTTTGACAAAAATGATTTTTCGCCTAGATTTAAAAAGGTTCGTGTAGGAAAAGAAAAGTATTTTTGGGGATTTACCGACAAGGATTTGTTTAGGCAAGCTCTCATAAATGCTGATACATTGCAAAAAGAAAAAAGGTTTGAATTATATTTTACAGGAACAATGCATTCACCATTTTATATTGACGAGAAGGAGAAATACAACAATTTATTTGAAGAAAAAGTTAAAGGTATACAAAATGAAGATATTCAGGAGTTTTTTACTGTTTACAAAAAGCAACTTTTGTCCTTGATGTACACCAACGATGCTATAGAGGGTTTTATGGAGTCATATAAGAATAAAGACGAGTATAAAAACACGATATTTTTTATTACCGGCGATCATCCGATGACAGAGATACCTCCGGAAGATGGGGTGAAAAAATACCATGTACCTTTTATTGTATATTCTCCCATGCTAGTGAAACCAAAAATATTTCATGGTATTTCCAGCCATCTTGATGTATATGAAACCGTACTGTCTTATTTGCATTCAAATTATGGATTGAGTATACCAACAATCACAACCTCTATTGGAAGCAAACTGGACACATCTTCTTATTTTAATATCAATAAGATGTATGCTTTTATGAATGATAATAGAGAAGTAGTCGATTTTTATGAAACCGGGAACTTTCTTTCCAATGAGAAATATTTATTCAAAGTAAAGAAAGATTTTAAAATTTTTGAACAGGGAAGCAGAAAAAAGAAAAATGAATTAATTAATAAACTTGATATTTTCAATAAGATTAATCAGTATGTGACACTAAAAGACAGATTGCTACCGAAAGATGAATATATGAAGTTTTTTGAATATAAACCCATCTATTCATATTCTGATACTACATGCACTACATTTAAAAGGGAATACAGCTATATTGTTGAAGATTTACCCATTGAAAATAGAAACATGTTTATTGATTTATCCTTGGATTTTACTCCTAAAATCAATGAAAAAACCTATTTGTATTGTACGCTTAGTACAAAAAACGGCAAAATAAAATTCAATCACAGTTTCAATCTAGCATATAGATTGCAAGAGCATATAAAAGTTAGTAATCTGAAAGTAGAAGATAATACATTGTATCTCTCAGTCTATATGGACAATAAAACATTCAAGAAGAAGAAGTATTGCAATCCTAAGGTGAATATTTACAGTTATTGAGGTAGATTTATTCCCTTTTTTTCAAGAGCATTACGTTTTCTATGTGATGAGTATGAGGAAACATATCAACAGCTTGAGATTTCATAACTTTATACTTTTCTTTTAGCAATGCCACATCTCTGGCTTGAGTAGATGGATTGCAACTTATATAAACTATTTTCTTAGGTGATATTTTTAAAAGTGTTTGTACAACATCTTTGTGCAGCCCAACTCTAGGAGGGTCAACAAAGACGATATCTGGCTTTATAAATTCATCGTTTAATACATCCTTGACGTCACCTACCAAAAATTCAGCATTGTCTATACCATTCAATTTGGCATTGATCTTAGCATCGACGATCGCTTCGGGTACAAGCTCAATTCCGAGTACAGATTTAGTTTTTTGGGCGATATATAGAGCAATACTACCTATACCTGTATACAAATCCAATATATGTTCATCGCCCTTGATATCAGCAAAATCAACGGCAATATCATACAGGACTTTTGATTGAAATGTATTAGTCTGGAAAAAAGATTTTGGAGAGATTAAAAATTCTATATCACCCAATTTTTCTTTTATATCTTTTTCTCCATAAAAATTAACAATATCCAAATCCCACATAGTATCATTTACCTTGGGGTTGATTACGTAGCTTATGCTTGTTATATAAGGAAATTTTTTGATTATTGCCGCCAAAAGCAAATCTATTTTATCTTGATCATTTTCGGAAAAACTTATAATCAACATAATATGTCCAAGACTACTGGTTCTTATTATCATATTTCTCATCAAGCCTATATGTTGTCTTGCATCCCAAAAGCTATAACCATTATTTATGGTAAAGTCCCTTACAAAATTTCTTATTTCATTTGATGGAGAAGCCTGCAAATAGCAATGTTCCACAGCTACTATCTTATCAAAACTACCCGGAGCATGAAAGCCTAAAACCTTGGTGTCTCCAAAAGACTTATCGCTCTTTATTTCCTCATCTGTTAACCATCTTTTATTTGAAAAAGAAAACTCGAGTTTATTCCGATAATACTCTGTTTTTTCTCCTCCAACAATTGGTAATAATTCTCCTATTTCTACCTTTGCTATTCTTTTTAATGCCTCTCTAACCTGTTTATCTTTGTATTCAAGCTGCTTGTCATACGACATATGTTGCCATTTACATCCTCCACAATTTTCAAAATGACTACAAATAGGAGTCACTCTGTCCTCTGAATAGGATTTGTAATTTTTGACCACACCTTGAAAAACCCCCTTCCTTTTTCTCAACAACAAGATATCTACTATATCGCCCGGAATAGAGCCATTGACAAATATTATCTTGCCGTCATCTGTTTTGCCAATAGATTTTCCTCTGTCAGCAATATCAATTATTTGGACTGATTCTACTATTTTCTTTTTTCTCATACTTTTTTAATGTAGCACAAAAGTACATCTATAATCCGGTCTATTATAAAAATAATATGGAATTAATAGTCAAGTGCAAATATTCATACCATATAGTGTGAATGAGTAGATTGTTTTATCTATTTTTGCGACAAAAAGATTATTATGTCAAAAATATTAGTAACAGGAGCTAATGGTTTTATAGGAAGTAACCTTGTAAAAAGACTTGTTGAAGATGGGCATTCTGTTCGCTCAATGGTTAGACAAACTTCAGATCTGAAATTTTTATCAGGTTTGGACACGAAATTGTGCTATGGTGACATCAATGATACAGAAAGTCTCAAAGATGCTATGAAGGGGGTTGAAAAGGTATTTCATGTTGCAGGATTGGCGGCAGACTACGGACCATTTTCATTATTTGAAAAAGTAAATTTTCAAGGCACAAAAAATGTTGCTCAAACTGCATGTAGAGAAGGTGTTTTGAAACTTATCTATGTAAGTACCGTTGCGTTTCATGGATTTGGCAAAACCAATATGGATGAAGAATCTCCAATTGCAGATAATCTTATTCCTTATGCCAAAACTAAATATATGGCTGAACAATGGTTGTGGGAATTTGACAAAGAGACTAAAATGAACATTACCGCAATAAGACCGGGCAATGTTTTTGGTATAAATGATAGGACTTTTATGTCCAAATATTTGGATGCAATGATAGCGGGGAAGTTTAGCGAAATTAATAAAGGAAGAAGCAAGACTTGTCCTGTATTTAGTGATAATCTTATTGATATTATTATCAAAGTTGGTGATGATGATAAGGCAAATGGTAATGCGTTTATAGCGACTGATGGTCTTGATATTGATTGGCATACATTTAATAACAAACTTGCAGATGCACTAGGAATAAATCTACCTAAGACATCCATTCCTTATTCTATTGCATACACAATAGCTAAACTATATTATGGAATACATAAAACTCTCGGTATAAAATCAGAGCCATTTCTGACACCATACCGTATCAACAACGGGGGAAAAGATTATCATTTTAGTATTAAAAAATTACATGATTTTTTTGATTATCAACCAAGAGTGGATATAGATACAGCCATTAAAAAAACAGTTCAATGGTACAAAGCAAAGAACTAAATTTGATTGTGATCTACTTTTTTAATCGTTAATGTGAACAATAGTATTATTGATATGTTTTGGTATAGAATAAAAAAGTAAAAACAATGAATAGAACGATAATAGCAGATAAATATCTTGTAAATTCTAAGACAATTTTGAAGAATAATTCAAAGTTTGGTAATGTAAAAGAAATTGAAGAATACCTTAAAAAAGAAATAGAAAAAGATCAGATTGCTGCTTATATTAGTACTTTTGACCATTTCAAACATACGGAAAGCATCGGAGGAAAGATTCCAAATGATATTTCAGCTTCGATAAATGTAATGTGCTGTTTTGGAATGGCAATACCAAGCGCTGAGTTTATGGCTATAAAACCAATGTCCATATCAATAGTTGAAAAAACAGATAGTTTTGTGGTTAGTTTTATTGAAGCTCCTGCTCCATCAGTACAACAAGCGATGTCAAAATGGATAAATGCAATAGAAAAACCGACCCATAAAACACCGTAAGAAAAAAAGGTTGAAATTTAAAAAGCGATCCTTGATTTTATTTAGTGTCTTTCTATAGAGGTGTTATATTTAAAAAAATATAAAGTGAAAGTAGATTTTCTAAAATATATAGGTGGCTTAAAATATTATCACTAGATAATCTGAAAGTTTTATGAATAATATTCCCACATAACCTGCTTCTTTTAGCATTTTATTGTTGCTATTTTATGGCGTTTTAATTTTATATTTTTCTTTGTAAAGCAAGGTAATCAAGTCATCAATTACTTGCTTTATCCAAAATGGCTTGTAGCTCACCAAAAACATTCTTGTACAAGCCTGAGCTATCACTTTGAAAATACGCTTTGTCATTTAGACTGCTGTTAATGACAAAAGCTTTGGTTGCGATAGTATCAGGATATGCAGTGATTTCGATATTATCATTGTTTTCAATATTCAAAACCAGTTTGTCTGAAGATTCCGGTTTTTGCCAATTTACATCTTCCATGAATTTTGCACCTTTTAGATTTGACAGTTTCGAAATATACGCTTTCATTTTCAAAGAATCCAATATCACACCATTGTAAATCCATTTATCATCTTGTTTTGAAATGTGATAATCCAAGTTTTGATGTGTATAGGTTATTTTATCCAATTGATCTATTGTGAATTTTGCTAATGTCTTTATTCTGTATGTCGAAATATTATCTGAAATATTCATGGACAAAAATCCATCTATTGAAAAAACTTCGTTTTTATCCGCTAATCTCACGTAGGAATTTGCCGAGCGTGATTGTTGGTTGTATTTGAATTTTCCGACCAAAATATCAACTAATTTATCTTTACCGTCATAAAGTTTGACTCGCTTGCATTTGTCTTTTTCCAATTCATATTTGGCAAAATTATCAGGGTTCTTAGTTATAATATTTTTTATTTTCATCTTTTTGAGACTTGACAGAGTATTATCAATAGTGCTATTATCCGCTTCAAAACTTTCATCTCCAACAACAATATCCCATTTGTCTTTTGTCTTTTTTATTGAAAATTCCTTTTTGGTTTTATCCTTCGGGTTAATTACTATTTTATTTACGTTTTCGACGTTAAACCCCGTTATTTTATCGTCAAAACTTCTTTCCTTTTTGCCACCAATAAATGTGATGCCTAAATAAATCACTATCAATGCCAATAAAATAATAAGATATTTGTTTCTCATCTTTTTAAAATTGAATTGTTAATTATCAAATTTATCATATTTTCTTCCTAACTCAAAAATGGAATTAATACTCCTCCTGCATTCTTTTTATTTTTATTGCTTTTTTTCGTTGCATTAAAAACAACCCTATAAGTATTACAAGGAATATAGGCAGTCCGAAATTGAGATACTTGATCATTGACCTTTTACTACTTGCTTCATCATCCAAAAATTCCTGTTTGATCGGTCTGGAAACAACACCCTTAGTTCTGAGTTCTATCAATCCGGTGTCGTCTCCAAGCCAATCAATTGCATTAACTAAAAAACTTATATTATTTTTATTTTGTTGTTGTCTGTTTGATCCTGTTACCGCAAAATCTCCATCGCTAAAAATCACCATTTTCGAATCATTGTCTCCTGCCAATTTCCCTTCCAAAATGCCGGCAACTGTGATATTAGGCTTATTGAAGTCGGCGGATGACCAGTTTTTGTTAGTAACGTCAAAATATGTATTGCCCGGAACTATTCCCGACTTTTTTGATGTATTAGCCAAAGTAGTAAATACGGTAGAACTATCACCGGTAAATTCTATTGGACTGGCAAATTTCAATACAACTTCTTCAATGCCTTTGGTAATTGGGTGATCAGCAAAATTTCTAATTATAGGTAGATAAGGAAATTTAACTTGATTGATATATGTAAAATATCCTTGTTTTTGCTGTACAGAAACACTACCACAATCAGCATCAACGACAAACTTGTGTTCAATTTTTAATCCTTTTCTGTTTAACCAATTTTCGATACCTGTATTGAGAACTATTCCTTTTGATTGCTGAAAGTCACCATCAACACTATTGATAGCTAATACCAAATTGCCCCCATCTGATAGGAATTTATCTAATTTTGCAAAGTCACTTACTCCAAAGCTATCTTTTGGTGCTATCATTACAGCTACTTTGTATTTTGAAGGAATCTCTTTCTCTGTTTTTAGATTTACTATTTCCGGACTGTACAAAATTGACAAAGATTTTTCAACCTGACTCAATTCGTTCATACTCGGTTCACCATGTCCTGATAAAATGGCGATAGGAGTCTTATTTTCAACTGCTATCTTCTTTATGGTAGTTGACAATTCGTATTCCATAGCCATGCCGGGTTTGATAAATGGGAGTATTTCTTTTCTGTCATCCATGTTTATGGTAGCTCCGATAAAAGCCTTTTGTTTTTTTATTTGGTCTTTTTCTCTAACATTGATCGTTACTTGTCTTATGCCGTTTTGCATAGCTTCCTTTTCTGTTTCTTTATCTTTTGATGGATCGATAAAGCGATATTCTACCATTCCCCCTGATATTCCCGAATACTCTTCTAATAAATCGCGAAAATCCTCTCTTGTTTTTTGAATTTCCTGGGGCAGATTTTTAGAGAAATATGCGTTTATTGTTATTGGATCTTCTAAAGATTTTAGGATGTTTTTAGTCGCATTACTCAAGGTAAATTGATGATCTGAAGTCATATCTAAACGATAAAAATACTTGTATGAAATTAAATTTACTACTATTAAAATACCGATTAGTATTAATGAATTTGTGTATTTTTTCATTGTTATGTATTTTAAAATTAATTTCTAAATGATAAATTCTCCTTTGCCAATTCGATGCCTAAAACACTAATGGCGATAAAATATATAATGTCTCTCGTATCCCATACCCCTCTCGAAATAGAATTGAAATGCGAGGAAATACTCATAAAATCAAAGATTTTACCGGAGATTCCTGTCAAAGAATTTCCTAAAATATCAAAAATTATTTGGAAAAATATACCGATAAATAGTGCCAGTAAAAATGATACTATTTGATTTTTTGATATGCTACTTGCAAATATTCCTATTCCGATATATGCAGCACTAAACAGCAACAAACCAAAATATCCGCTTATTATCGCTCCATGATCAACTTTTCCTAAAAACGAAATGCTTATATAATAGATTAAGGTTAAAGACAATGCAATTACAACCAAAGAAAATGCTGCTAAAAATTTACCTACCACTAATTGAAATTCATCAATCGGTTTTGTTAATAACAATTCCAATGTACCTGTGTTTTTTTCTTCGGATATTAATCTCATAGTGATAGCCGGAATAAAAAAGAACAATGTCCATTTTGCAATACTGAAAAATACGATTAAATCAGCTTGTCTTCTGATAAAAATATCAGACCCATACAACCATGTAAAAAATCCTGTAAAGCCTAAAAATGCGATTAATACTATATAACCGGTAAGTGAATTAAAATATCCTGCTAATTCCTTTTTAGTTATAGTTATTATTGAATCCATAATTTTATTTTTTTTCTGAATATTATTTAATCTGTTGTCAAATCTCTAAATACATCTTCCAACTTTGTCTCGATTGGAATCATTTCTACTATCGGCCAGTTGTTTTTTACACAAAGATTGAAGATGTCTTTATTGGAGGTCATCCCTTTGTAACTTTTTATGTCAAAATGTCCTATATCAATATTATTGGTTACCGTAGCTTTTTCTACACTTGGTAGATCTTGCAATTGTTCTAACACACCTTCATTGCTGAACACCTCCAATTTTATTTTTAATATATTTTTCCCTTCAGCTTGTTGTCTGAGATTTTCTGAAGTACCGTTTGCGACGATCTTTCCTTTGTTTATTATCAGGATTCTATCACAAGTAGCCTCTACTTCAGGAAGGATATGAGTGCTTAAAATTACAGTTTTTTCCTTGCCCAATTCCTTTATCAGTTCCCTGATTTCAATTATTTGGTTAGGGTCAAGACCTGTAGTAGGCTCATCCAAAATCAGAATTTCAGGGTTGTGAATCAATGCTTGAGCCAAACCTACTCTTTGCCGATATCCCTTGGATAGCTCTCCTATAAGTTTGTGCTTTTCTTTGTTTAAACCGGTAAGTCTTATCATTTCTCTTACTCGATTTTCCATGTTTTCTTTACTCACACCTTGTAATTTGGCGGAAAATCGCAAGTAATCTACTACTGGCATATCAAGGTAAAGTGGATTATTCTCAGGTAGATAACCTATTGAAGATTTGGTTTCTCCTGTTTTAATAGATTTACCATTAACCAAAACCTCCCCTTTATCCATGCCAATATATCCTGTGATAATTTTCATAGTTGTGGTTTTCCCGGCACCGTTTGGACCTAGGAAACCAAGTATTTCTCCCGGTTTTACTTCAAAAGATACGTCGTCCAATACCCTTTGGTAACCATAGTTTTTACTGATGTTTCTTATTTCTACATTCATATAGAATTGTTTTATTGAGTTAAAACAATTACACATTTTCCAACTTATATATTTGGAACTAAAGCTGTAAAATGTGCATTAATTCATTGAATAAAATAGAAACGCAAAGGTATTTTGTTTTATTATTAAAAGCAAGTTTACAAATGTTAATGATTTGTCAATAATAGTTTCAAACAGTTTATTACTCCAAAACCCTTTTGTCTTTTCAATTTTATCAAATTCCCCAAATTCTTTATGCTATTTTCCCTTACGATCTCAGGTATTTGGTGTTCTTTAGGTATTTGTGGAACTTTGCGTTATTGTCTCTTCTCTTTTGTGTATTGATTTATTTCTTCTGATTACAATTTTATTTTTGGCACACAATTTGTATAGTATTATACATTGTCAAGAAATGCAATGTAGACTACTAACAATTTAAGATATGCTAAAACTATTTACACTTATTATATTATTTTCTTCATTTACAACGACAGACACTATTTTGACTACTGTCAATACATCGGATGGTGAGATTATTTCTAAATACAACTATATAGATCAATACAAGGATTTGGCTATTGCGGAAATGTACAGGACGGGTATTCCGGCGAGTATTACATTGGCACAGGGGCTTCTTGAGTCGCAGGCAGGAAAAAGTGATTTAGCTATTTATGCAAATAATCATTTTGGAATAAAATGCAAAAAATATTGGCAAGGAGCAACATATTACCACAAAGACGATGACTATAATGATAATGGAAAACTAATTGAATCTTGTTTTAGACATTACGATAGTGTATTGGAATCATATGTTGACCATTCCAATTTTTTAAAACAATCGGCACATTATTCAAAACTTTTTACATATTCAAAAAAAGACTTTGCCAGTTGGGCCTGGGGCTTAAAAGAAGCAGGCTATGCTACTGACAAATCATACCCGATTAAATTAATCAAGCTAATACAAAAATTCAAATTATACGAATATGACAAGGCCGAAAACCCTTGGAATCATATATTGAATTATTAAGTTTTACTTCTATCTATCAATCTAAAGCCATTGCCGTGGATATTTTCAATTTCTAAATCAGTATCTTTACTAAGGTAATTTCTTAGTTTTGTCACAAACACATCCATGCTCCTCGCTGTAAAATAATCACTTTTTTTCCAAATTTCTTTTAAGGCTATGTCCCTTGGTAAAATTTCGTTTTTGTGTAAGCAAAACAATCTTAAAAGCTGAGCTTCTTTAGGGGAAAGCTTTTGTTCTGTTGATACTCCTTTTTTGGGGTTATAAGTTAGTATTCTAATCGGAAAATTAAAATGGTACTTTCCCATATCAAATTCTTTAATATCTGACTTCAAATCATCTTTACCACTTCGCTTCAAGACTGCTTTTACTCTATACAATAGTTCCGTAGAGTTAAATGGTTTAGTGATATAATCATCGGCCCCTACTTTGAAGCCTTCGATAACATCTTCTTTCATAGTCTTTGCAGTAAGGAAGATTATCGGGATTTTTTGGTTTTTATCCTTAATCTTTTTTGCCAACTGAAAACCATCTAACCTTGGCATCATGACATCCAAAATACAAAGATTATAATTGTTGTTATTGAAATACTCATAAGCCTTTAGTCCGTCGCTTGCTAAATCAACATCATAATCATTCAAACTTAGATAAGACTTCAAAACATCCCCGAAGTTAAGGTCATCTTCTGCTAATAAAATCTTTTTATTCATTTTAACACTTTTATATTCACATTTAAGACTATTAAAGATTACTTAGGTCACATTTTTATTGAACCTAATAATAAATTCACTTCCCTTTCCTTTTTCGCTCTTGACCTTAATTTTCGCTCGATGAGCTTCAATAAAAGTTTTGACATATGCCAGTCCTAGTCCAAATCCCTTAATATTATGCACATTGCCCGTAGAAACTCTATAAAACTTATCAAATATATGGTTCAGTTCTTCCTTGGACATTCCAATGCCATTATCCTTAATTGATATTTCAACTCCCCCGTCAAAATTATTTGTTCCAACCAGTATTTTCGGTTCGTCAATTGAATATTTCATCGCATTCTCTACAATATTACTAAAAATATTTAAAATATGTGTCTCATCAGCTTTAATAATTGCATCTTTAGCTTTATAGTCCGTTTTTATTTTGCCTCCTTTTCTATCCAATTTCAACTTCAAATGCTGAATAGTCTCGTCCAAAATTTCGTGAACATCTACTTCTGTTAAAGATAATTCAATCTTTCGTTTGTCCAATTTGGCAATTTGCAAAACATTTTCGACTTGGTTTAACAATCTGGAATTTTCTTCTTTGATAATATTAATAAACTTGCGTATTTTTTCTTTATCGTTGAAAATGACAGGGGTTAGTATTGAATCTGTTGCCAATGAGATTGTAGCAATCGGTGTTTTGAATTCATGAGTCATATTATTGACAAAATCCGTTTTCATTTGTGATATCTTCTTTTGCTTAAATATGATAAAAACAGTATAGCTAAAAACAAATAGTATTAATATAGTAAATATCATATTTAAAAGTAATGTTGGCCAAATATTTGCCCAACTCGAACTTGTAAATATTATGTTCAGACTTCCCGGGGATTTGAATTCAGTACTCAAAAGGGACACTTTATATTTTGATTCTTGCAAATCATCTTTGTAATTATCAATAACTTTATTATGTGGGATTTTTAAAAATCTGTCTTGAATAATCAAAAAGGAATTTTTATTATTTGAATAGATGCCATAGACAAAATCCATATCAATATTTTGGAGTTCAAGAGCGTCTTTGATATATTGGTTGATTTTTTCAGGTTTCAATTTCTTTAAAAAAGCTTCGGGATTTAGGCTGTATTCCAAACTTTTAGTTTCTTTGATTATTTGAGATTTTCTCCAATCTACAGCTGCCTGATTATCGGTATTAACTGTTTTATCCAAAGGAGCAGAGTTTCCGGATTGTTCGATATTTATATTTTTTATTTCCAAATCAATTTTACTCCTCACTTCATTAAGGGCTCTAAATACTTTAGAAGTAAAATTCTTTTCATCTAATGAAATAGACCATTTTATCCAGTAAATTTGGCTCATAGCTACACCGATTAGTGCAAAGCTCATCACTCCAATTATTGACCAAATTTTCCATTTTTCCATTTAAAAAAGATATTTGCTTACAAATATAATAATTTTAATTGGACATTACTAATTTTTAACTTAACCTTAACCTAAACGAATAAATCTCTGACATAATAATAAAAGGGTAGTATTTAACGTATAGTAGTAAATTTATTCAAATGAAGCAATTGTCAATATTTCTTATTTTATTCACTTTTTTTTCTTGTAAAACCAAAGTTCCAGTATTTGAGATAAATCAAGAAGTCAACTTTTTAATACCTGCCGGTAAAAACCCCATTGCTACCCATCATTTTATTATTCATAATATTCCAAGCTTGTTAAAAGAAAATCTGGAAAGAAAAAACATGAAACTTTCTGAAATAAAGGAACTATACGCCGGCAGAGGCAAATTAGAATCAATAGTCAATAGTTCTGACTTTGGAGTGATCAGTAAAATATCGATATCTATTTACGATAAGGAAAATAAGGAAGATATCTACGAAATATACTATCGGGATGATATTCCATTGACTTCCAAAGGTGAATTGAAGTTGTTGAGTACTGGGGAAGACATCAGAAAAATCCTATCTCTAGATAATTATGAAATGGATGTTGAAGTCCTTTTTAAAGGATTCACATCTCAAGAAATCGATTGCAGATTAACCTTTGGCTATGTGGCATATTTAGAGTAGTTTTAGATATTATTTTATTTTAAATGTAAAAAATAACTTCTTTTTTGTTATTTAATTTATAAATAATAATTACTTTTGACCTGTTATTCCACAAAAACCAAAGATTATTTTTAAAATTTAATGACTTAATGTACAGGCACTAATTATGACTTTAGTGTATTTTGTAGTAAAACTATTGATTATGGAACAGCATTATATGATTGAATTGGATTATTTTGATCCACAGGTATATGAGATGAATACTTTTGCCGAAAAAGAGGAAATTATTGTTGACTATCTGCGTAATTGTGGAAAGCTGGTTTCTCTTTCGGTTAGTAATGACGATGCTATTATTTGGGCTGTTCTAAAAGCAGAATCAGAGGAGGAAGTAATCAAAACCATAAATTCTATACCGGTTGGATATGAACTATCGTATGAATATTACTTTTTGCATCACTTCGAAGTCGTACATGAAATTGGGGCTTTCTCTTTAAATTAATACTGTCAAGAGGCCGCTATAAAACAGGCAATTTGATTAAAATGTTACTCAGAGATTAAAACCTAACATTGATTAATCCGGTCAAATCTTTAACATTTTTTATGGTTTCTTGAGCGATTTTACGTATTTCCCAAGAAGATTGTTTGATTTGGTTTTTTACATTCTTTTTATTGGCTGCAATCTCTTTTCTTTTTTCAATAAAGGCTCTAGTCATTTTTAATAAACCATCTGCTACGGCATCCTTCAAATCAACATATTTAAGGCTGCTATTTTCAAAATCCTGAAGAAGACTTTTGTAGGCTTCCGTTTGACCTGAAGCTTTTAGAAGTTCAAAAAGGTTTTTCACTCCTTGGCTCATATCTCCATCATTGGTTCTGCCTGTATCAGTAACAGCTGATCGAATTTGCTTTCTCAATCGACTCTCTTCCGCAAATACACTAATGTAGTGCTTTTCACCGGCACTTTTACTCATTTTTATTTCCGGATTTGCCGTTGATCGAATTTTAGGTGTTTCTGTAAATAGGATTTCAGGTAATCTGAAGTATTCTTTTCCTACCAAGCTGTTAAATCTTTGAGCGATATTTCTGGTCAACTCCAAGTGTTGTTCTTGATCCTTGCCCACCGGCACAAATTTTGGTCTGTAAAGAAGTATATCGGCAGACTGTAGTATTGGGTAATTAAATAAGCCTGCAGAGATAAAGCTGTCCTTTGTTTCTTCCTTGCTTTTAGCGCTTTTGTCCTTGAACTGTGTCATTCTTGTCATTTGACCATAGGATGAAAAGCAGCTTAAAATCCATGACAACTCTGTATGTTCAGGTATTAATGATTGTATAAAAAGATTTTCCGCATTTACACCGACTGCGAGCAAATTAAATATCAACTCCCATGTATTATTTCTTAGTTTTTGATAGTTTGTTGGCATTGTAATGGCATGATAATCCACCACTCCAAAAGCACAGGAATATTTATCTTGGAGGTCAACCCAGTTTTTCACTGCGCCAAAATAGTTGCCAAAATGCATGTCTCCGGTTGGCTGAATAGCCGAAAGAATATCTTTCATTCAATTAATATTTTAAGATTAACAATACAATAAAGTTGAGAGTTTGAGCTACAATATTAGCATTACGAAGAAATCGGATGATATTGACAAACACTATTTGGCAGCAATAGTTTCTATTTCGACCATTACATTCAAAGGAAGTGTTTTTACGGCAAAAGCTGCTCTAGCCGGAGGATTTTCCTTGTAATACTCTCCATAGATCTCATTCATCCCACCAAAATTTGACATATCACTTAACAAACATGTTGATTTTATAACATCTGAAAAAGAATAACCGGCTTCTTTCAATATAGCACCGATATTTTCCATTACCTGTTTCGTTTGGACTTTAATATCTGCTTCTACAATTTCACCATTAGCCGGATTGACCGGAATTTGCCCCGAGATAAACAGCATACCATTTGCTTCTATAGCTTGACTATACGGACCAATCGCTTTTGGCGCATCAGCGGTAAATATTATTTTTTTCATATGCTAAAATTTTGTAAATTACATTTAAAATAAAAGCTCCAATTCAACAAAGAATGGAGCTAAATATTATTACTTAACTAAAGTCCGCCTAACCTTAGATACGGGCGGAATCTAATACTTTCTAAAACTTAACAGGTAATCTATAATTCAAGAATACCTTCTTCCTCAACTACCATTACACCTTTGTAATACAAATCTCCATTGTGGTAATATGCATGATGATACAAATGAGCTTCATTTGTTACTTTACAAATATTAATTTGTTGAGGTTTCACTTTCTTATGAGTTCTTCTTTTTCTTTTTCTTTGCTTTGATATCTTACTCTTAGGATGTGCCATTTCTCTATTATTTAATTTTTATTAAAATCTTTTTTCAATTGTTCCCATATGGGATTTATAGTATCTTTTTCATTTTCTTCAATAATATTTTGATTTTCTAGATAGTCCAACATCTCAAAATCACATTTAGGATTAGGGTCATTTTCACAGTCATAGGTGTTTGACATTGGCAAAGATAGTATAATCATTTGGTGGATAATATCAGAAAGGTTAAAACTTGAATCCTCCACATTTATATACACCACATCATCCAACTCCTTTTTATTAACAACAACACCATACTTCAAATATACCTTGTAGTCAATAAGACTTGGTATACTGATTTTAGTCAAACATCTATCACATTTTGAATCGTAGGTGCCATTGATTTCAAAATTAAGGATGATTATCCTTTCTTTTCTATCAACAAGTACCTTTACGTCATACTCTCCTTTCTTAATAAGAGAGTCCTCAAAATGATTAAAAAATTCATTTTCAATATTAAATTGGTATTCATGAACACCAATATTCATCCCCTTAATAGGGATAGTGAAACGCTCCAAATAATCCATTTTAAATGATCTTTAGAAAATCGAAGTGCAAAGGTACATTTTTTTTTCATAAAACAAATGAATTCTATATAAATAAGTAAAAAATTGAGCTAATTCCTTTATTGACTATTCATATCATTGCCAAAATCATCGGCACAAGTACTCAGGAAGTACCAATAATCATCATAGAAAACAATATCATATCAGATCAGAAGATTTAGCTCGGATCAGAAGATTTAACCATTTTATAGTCCATTTGCCACCTATTTTTACTCATCCAAACATACGACTCTATAAAACACATATCTCTTTGGATTCAATATTTATAAATAAAATATTAGATGTAAGTAAATTGTATATTCTACGACAATTCCATTAATTATATTTAAGCAAATGCTAAAACAATAGTTTACGGCACAACATATCCCTGTATTTAAGTGTTTGCTAAAATAAATGGAAATATTATGAAAGTAAATGTATGTATTAGAGCTTTTGCAGATATTAAACAGATCAACAGTTGCAAAATTAAACTGGAGTCAAAAAAACAAGTTATTTCAAATATCTCGGGAATATTGGGGTTGGCAGGAAATGAAGTGAGATTTAAAATACTCTATTTGTTGTATGAGGAAAACAACTTGTGTGTTTGCG
>Ga0256833_1000669_pt1 | contig 26243 bp, 29 predicted proteins | sample 356284metaG_FD_190535 | JGI IMG/M metagenome (GOLD analysis project Ga0256833, IMG submission 190535) | Hydrothermal vent microbial communities from Mid Atlantic Ridge, Atlantic Ocean - 356-284 | ecosystem: Environmental > Aquatic > Marine > Hydrothermal vents | place: Atlantic Ocean: Mid... | reverse complement strand
CCTGCCCCTATTACTGCTACGCTTTTCATTGTTGCTCGTTTATTCCAAGCTTTGCTATAGCAGCAAGCTTGTCTCCCTCTTTAAGACTAATGAGCTTTACTCCCTGGGCAGCACGCCCGGTTATCCTGATATCTTTGACCTTCATTCGGATGATATTTCCGCTTGCACCAACTAACATTATCTCATCGTTCTCATAAACAAGAACCACTCCAACCACCCGTCCGATCTTCTCAGAGACCTTGATATTGATGATGCCCTTACCACCACGGGCCTGCAACCGGTAATCGGAAATCGGGGTTCGTTTTCCAAAGCCGTTTTCGGTAGCAGTAAGTATATGACCATGCTCGTCCGTTATGATCACCATCGCAACCACCGAATCATCTCCTTTGAGCCTGATGCCGATCACCCCGGCTGCCTGCCTTCCCATTGGCCTTATGTCTGACTCTGAAAAACGTATGCTAAGTCCGTTTTTGGTAGCCAGGAATATTTCCGCCTCACCATCAGTCAAGGAGGCGGTCACCAACTCATCCCCTTCCTTGATGGAAGCAGCTATTATCCCTGAAGGACGCGGATGCGAAAAAAACTTAAGTGGGGTCTTCTTAACGATGCCGCTCTTGGTGGCCATTACTATGAATTTGTCTTCTTCAAACTCCCTGACTGGAACAACAGCAGCAATGTATTCGTTAGCCCCTTTGTCTATGGGAAGAAGATTCACCAAGGCCTTTCCCCTGGATGTCCTGCCTGCCTCCGGAATCTGGTGAACCTTGAGCCAATAGAGCTTACCAAGATTGCTGAAACACAGGAAATAGTCATGGGTGGAGGCCACAAACAGCCTTTCCACAAAATCTTCCTGTTTTGAAGAAAGGCCGATAACTCCTTTCCCTCCCCTCTTCTGGCTCCTATAGAGACTAAGTGGATTTCTTTTTATATAGCCCCTGTGAGACAGGGTTACCACCATGTCCTCTTCAGCTATAAGATCCTCTATTCGAATCTCCTTGGGCTCGGCAATGATTTCTGACCTTCTCGGTATTGCATACTCTTCCTTTATCGACGAAAGCTCGTCATGGATGATATCAAGGACCCGCTGCTCCTTGGCAAGGATGTCTTCGTAGTCTTTTATCTCTTCAAGGACCTTTTTGTACTCCTCGATTATCTTTTCAAGCTCAAGGCCTGTAAGCCTCTGAAGCTTCATATCCAAGATGGCCTGTGCCTGGATCTTAGTAAGGCCAAATCTTTCCATAAGGCCCTGTCTTGCCTCTGCTGGTGTCTTGGAGGCGCGTATCAGGGCCACAACCTCATCCAGGTTGTCGATTGCAATCTTGAGCCCCTCAAGTATGTGGGCCCTGTCCCGAGCCTTTCTGAGAAGGTAGGTGGTTCGCCTTATGATTATGGTCTTTCTGTGATCTATGAAGTGGGTAAGAAGCTCTTTTAGATTAAGAAGTTCGGGTTTTCCATTTACGATAGCAAGGAGTATTATCCCGAAACTGCTCTCCATTGCCGTGTGTTTGTAAAGATGGTTCAGAACCACCTGGGCCACCCCGTCTTTCTTGAGTTCAACCACGATTCTCATACCCCGCCTGTCTGACTCGTCTCTTACAGAGTGGACACCTTCTATCTTTTTGTCTCGAACTAGGGCAGCAATCCTTTCAACAAGCTTAGCCTTGTTCACCTGATACGGAATCTCGGTAACAATGATTTGCTCCTTGTTACCCTTTGCCACCTGCTCTACGGTTGCCCTTGCCCGCATCTTCACGATTCCCCTGCCAGTCTCGTAGGCATCCTTGATTCCTTTGCGCCCGGTGATGTATGCACCTGTTGGAAAATCAGGGCCTTCCACATATTCCATCAGATCAGAAACCGTCAGATTTGGATTCTTGATAAGGGCTATGAGGGCATCCACCACCTCGCCAAGATTATGGGGCGGTATATTGGTAGCCATACCGACAGCTATTCCTGAAGACCCGTTTATGAGAAGATTCGGGATCTTGGATGGCAAAACAGTGGGTTCCATTAGAGAGTTATCATAGTTCGGAATAAAGTCCACTGTCTCCTTGTCAAGGTCCTGAAGCAGCTCATGGGCCAACTTGGTAAGCCTTACTTCCGTATAACGCATGGCAGCCGGGGAATCGCCATCAATGGAGCCAAAGTTGCCTTGTCCGTCAATTAAAGGATAGCCCATTGAGAAATCCTGGGCCATTCTTACAATGGCATCATAGACAGCTGCATCCCCGTGAGGATGGTATTTACCGATGACATCACCCACTATGCGGGCAGACTTTTTGTACGGCCTGTTGTACGCATTTCCAAGCTCATGCATGGCATAGAGTATTCGCCTGTGGACTGGCTTTAGACCGTCCCGCACATCAGGCAAGGCCCTGCCGATGATCACGCTCATTGCATAATCAAGGTAGGACCTTTTTAGTTCCTGGGAAATGTCGCAGACATCCACCTTTTCCTTAAAGAGCTCCTGCTGCTGCACCATCTATCAACTCCTATCACAAATATGTTTTTGGCCCTATTTCAATGAGGAACCCGTTGTTGTCATGGTAAAACGGCAATGTTTCACCCCTTTTAGGGCCTTTAACTTGTATGCCACACCACGTAAGGTACTTGGACGCCCTTTGACAATGGCAACCTCAAGACAGTTGTCATGGTCCAGATGAACGTGCTGGGAGGCGATTACATGATCTGAAAACTCATGCTGGATCTTCAGTATTGATTCCACAAGTTCCCTTTTGTGATGATCAAACACATAGGTAATGGTGCCAACTACCTGCCTGTCTTGGACATCTGCCTCCCACTCTTGCTCTACAAGTTTTTCCCTGATGAGGTCCCTGATGGCCTCTGATCTGTTCTTGTAAGCCCTAAGCCTTATATAGTTATCAAAGGAATCTATCAGGCCCTTTGGGATGGATACGCCAAATCTGCAAATGGGTTCCTTTCTTTCTTTTTTCATATTAGAGCGCTTTACTATAAAAGACGGACTGATTTTGTCGAAATTATACAGGAATTGCTTACAATAACAAAGGGATTGCCACCAAAAACTGCCCGGTCCACATACCCAAGCCCGAGAAACGGTCCTAAACGTTGAACCTGAAGTTTATCACATCTCCATCCTGCACCACATAGTCCTTACCTTCAAGACGCACCTTTCCAGCCTTCTGGGCAGCATGATAGCTCCCTGCCTCCATGAGATCCTGAAACGACACGACTTCCGCCCTTATAAATCCCCTTTCAATATCAGAGTGTATGCGCCCTGCTGCCTTCTGGGCCATGGTTCCCCTTTGTATTGTCCAGGCCTTTACCTCATCCTCTCCCACAGTGAAAAAGGATATGAGGCCAAGAAGATCGTAAGATTCTCTTATGAGCATATGGGTGGCAGGCTCCTCTATTCCCATATCCTGTCTGAAAAGCTCTGCCTCCTCATTATCAAGCTGAGAAAGCTCCATCTCAAGACTGCCCTTTATCTTTACAGAAATCACCTCTGGAGGGAGACTCAGTTCCACCTTTTCTACCACATCATCCTCACCAAGATTTAAGACAACGATACACGGCTTTGCTGAAAGAAAGGTGTAGCCCTTAAGCTCTGGTGCATTTCTTATTTCCTCGTCTTCCCTTAGGGCACGACCTGCCTCAAGGATTTCATAGGCGCGCTTTAACAGTTCAAACTCCTTCGGATTTCCCTTTTTGCCCTTTTTCAACTCCTTTTCCAGACGTTCGAGCCGCCTTTCAACTATCATCTGATCTGTCAGCATGAGTTCCGCCTCAAAATTGTCAAAGTCTGACTGAGGATTGGGGGCCTGACCAGCAAGCTCAAAACAGCGCACCACGTGGACAAGTGCGTCACACGGACGAAGAAGCCTTAGGATCCCATCCATGGATTCCTTCTCATCTTGCGCACTTAGACCACCACCAAGATCCACATACTGGATTATGGCAGGACTGGTCTTTTTGGGATTATACATGGCACTAAGTTTTTCCAAACGATGGTCAGGAACCTGTACCTGGGCTATGTTTGGGGATTTCCTTCCTCCAGAAAAGGCGGTTACCTCTGCTTCACTGCCTGTAAGGGCATTAAAGATGGTGGTCTTTCCCGAAGAGGGAAGACCGACAATACCTATCTCCATAGCTTCTACCTTTTGTCTTCCTGCTGTTTTTTCTTGTTAATCTTGCTAATTGTCACCGCAAGGGGTTGTATCCCCTTGTATCTTCATGATTGCATGGACCAAAACGTCTCCAACTGCATCAAGTCCATCTACAATGGCCTTTGGGCTTCCTGGAAGGTTTATGATAAGGCATCTTCCACGCACACCTGCAATCCCTCTTGAGAGCATGGCCCTACTGGTTTTTTTTAGACCGTAGGCGCGCATGGCCTCTGCCATGCCTGGAATAGGCCTTTCAATCACGAGCTTTGTAGCCTCAGGGGTCACATCCCGAGGAGACAGCCCTGTCCCACCGGTGGTGATTATAAGATCAAGACCCATTTCATCCACCCATGAGGACAGAATCCTGCTGATACTTTCCACCTCGTCTGGGCAGACATCTGTTGTGTGAATCTCAAAATTTCCCGTTTTTTCAAGATAGTCACATATCAAAGGGCCTCCGGAATCCTCCCGAAGGCCCATGTAAGAGCTGTCACTTACAGTCAAAACCCCTGCCTTAAACAACTATTTCTTCTCCTCCTGTTTCCTTTCGGCAACTATCTTGTCTATGAGATTTGGTGGCACCTCTTCATAGTGAGAAAACTCAACGGTAAATGTGCCCTGGCCAGCAGTCATTGCATTGAGATCGAGCACATACTTTTGAACCTCAGACAAGGGAACCAGAGCTGTCACGGTCTGAACCCCCTTGCCAGGCTCCATGCCCATGACCTTTCCGCGCCTTGAATTCAGATCACCAATTATGTCCCCAACATTTTCCTCAGGTACTGTGACAACCAGCTTTACAATTGGCTCAAGAAGCGTAGGCTTGGCCTCCAGGACGCCTTTTTTGAAGCACTGGATTGCAGCTATCTTGAAGGCCATTTCACTGGAATCCACCTCGTGGGACTTTCCATCGTAAAACCGAACCTTGACATCAGTGACCGGATAGCCTGCCAAGGGTCCTGCCTGCATCGCCTCCTGTATACCCTTTTCTACAGCAGGAACGAAGTTTCTTGGCACGTTCATGCCAACCAAGGCCTCTTCAAACTCGTAGCCCTCACCCCTTGGAAGAGGTGTTATGTCAAAATGTACCTCTGCAAACTGACCTGCGCCGCCTGTCTGCTTCTTGTGACGGTATATGACCCCTTTCTTCGGTGCCTTGATTGTTTCACGATAGGCTATCTTGGGCGTTGAAAGATCCACGCTCACACCAAACTTTCTCTGCATCTTGTCTATGGTGGCATCAATATGGATCTGACCAAGGCCAGAGATGAGAAGTTCGTTTGTCTCCGGATCCCTCGTAACCTGAAGAGTTGGATCTTCCTCTCTAAGACGTGATAGGGCCTGGGTTATCTTTTCCTCATCTCCCCTGCTCTTTGGCTTTAAGGCGTAGGTAATTACCGGTGATGGAAATTCAACAAAGGGATAAACTATTGGCGCAGCCGGATCACAAAGGGTATCTCCTGTGACTGTTTGTTTCAGTTTTGCAAGGGCGACTATGCTTCCAGGGCCTGCCTCTTCCACATTCTCCTGTTCTTTGCCCTTTAGCACAAAAAGGGGGCCGTACTTCTCCTTTTCCTTTTTGTTGGCATTAAGGATGGTTCCATCTGGCTTGATTGTTCCAGAGTAGACGCGCATAATGGAAAGCCTGCCAGCATAAGGATCTGTCAGGGTCTTAAATACAAGGGCCGAAAAAGGTTCATCCTCCGCTGGCTTTCTGTGAAGCTCATCTCCTGTATCTGGATCTTCGCCTGTGACATCCCCTCTTTCTTCAGGAGATGGCATAAAACTTACTATAAGGTCAAGAAGAATCGAGGCCCCTATGTTCTTAGTGGCAGAGCCACACAACACTGGCACGAAACCGCCATCCAAAATCCCCTGACGCAGACCGGCTATTATTTCCTCTGAAGAAAGCTCCTCGCCTTCAAGGAACTTCTCAAGGAGTTCCTCTTCAGACTCTGCTGCATACTCTATAAGGTTGTTCCTTGCCTCTTCAACTACATCTGTCATGTCAGACGGGATGTCCACTGGCTTTTTCTTACCATCTTCTGAAAATTCGTATGCCTTCATCTGAACCAGGTCCACAACCCCTTTGAAATTTTCCTCACTTCCTATTGGAAGCGTTATGGGAACCAACCTGATATCAAGGGCACTGCGAATGGCCTCTATGGAAGAGTCAAAGTTTGCCCTTTCCCTGTCCATCTTGTTAAGAAACATCATTACAGGCGTGCCTGCATCCTGAATAAGGTTCCATATCTTTTGGGTCTGGGGCTTGACCGGGTCCACGGCATCTGCCACGAAAATGGTACTGTCTGCAACCCTCAAGGCTGATATTGTCTCGTGGAGAAAATTGTCTTCACCTGGGGTGTCCATGAGGTAGAGAGAATGCTTGTTCCAACTGAAGGTGTAAAAACCAGTACTGATAGTTATCTTTCTTTTCACCTCCTCAGGCTCAAAATCGAGATGAGAGGTTTCATCATCCACCTTTCCAAGCCTCTTGGTTGCCTTTGCAGAATAAAGAAGGGCCTCAGCCAAAGAGGTCTTGCCGCTGCCGCTTTGTGAAACAATTGCAAAATTTCTTACCTTGGCTATTTCCATTTCATCTCTCCCTTTCCCTACACGTTTTTGTAACCAGCCTATGAGCCTGATTGTGGCAACATAATTAATTTAAATGTAATGCGTCAAGTATCTGCCTCTGGTTTCAGATTCCATCGATGTGAGATGTAAATTGGAAAGAACGCAACCTTCACCTTAGACTCTAAATTGCCATGAGAAGCTTGATATTTGGCACTTTCAAAAAGAATGATTAAATTAAGCTGATGCAAGCAAATTCACACCCTGTTGGCCATATGACATTTTTTCGTTCATAGACGAGATCTTCTACATTCCACAATCATACCTCTTCGTGTCGATAAGAAAATCAAGAGACGGGAGGTTATGGCAAATGGAGCTTGTCAGAAGATTTGATGGCTTCCTTGTTGATGAGATCGAGGCAGCAGAAGACAAACTGAGCATCAAACTTGACCCCCATTCAAAACTTTATCTTCTGCATCTTTTGAAACATCTTTCCGAAAGCGAGGACTTCTTCTATTCTCGAATCGTCGGAGAAAAACCCCTTGGTGTTGTGGTACTTGAAGCCCTTCACAAAAATATCTTCGAAAAGACAAGGGACCTGAAGGCAGTGGGAGACCTTTCCCTTATCTTTTCAGGGTTGTATCCGGAATTTCTTACAAGAAAATTAGTCGATATAGACTATTTCATCAGTCTTGGAAGACGTTCATATCATCTGCTTTCAGAATCCTACAGTGCGTACCGATCGAAACAAGAGCTTTTTCATCTATATTCCCAGCTGGTTGCAGATTTTCTACATCTCATCGAGGTGCTTACTGAGATCTCAAGTGATCTTCATTTTATGGACAGCCTCGATCTTGGAAAGGCGTTTTCAAGATGGGAGAAAACCAAGGTTAGAAGATACCTTGAAATCCTAAAAGAACACCAGATACATCCCATGGATGAATACTGAGGGCCTTGTGCCTTTCATACTGTTGACAGTTGGGATGGGCACAAGTATCTTTAGACGGTTTAAGCTCCACCAATCTGGATTGGATAGCCAAACGGAAAAGGCCCTTTAAAAAACATGTTCGAAAATCTTAGCGACAGGCTTTCAAAGGTATTTAAGAAGCTAAAAGGCCAGGGAACCCTTTCACCAGAAGACATTGAAAAGGGGCTTCGAGAAGTGCGTCTGGCCCTTCTTGAAGCAGATGTCAATTACAAGGTGGTCAAGGACTTCATCAAAAGGGTCAAAGAGCGCGCCCTTGGCCATGAGGTGATGGAAAGCCTTACCCCTGGGCAGCAGGTGGTAAAAATAGTGCATGAGGAGCTTATCCAGCTTCTTGGCAGCAGTGACGAGGGCCTAAATCTCTCTGGCAGACAGCCGGCTGTTATCGTCCTTGCTGGTCTTCAGGGGTCTGGTAAGACCACAACTGCAGCAAAACTTGCAAGGTGGCTTCGGAAAAAAAAGGGAAGAAAGCCATATCTTGTTCCTGCAGACGTGTACAGGCCGGCTGCCATAAAACAGCTTGAAACCCTGGCAAGACAGATAGACTGTCCGTTTTTTCCCACCGAGGAGGGAACCCTTCCAGCCGATATTGCCCGACAGGCAGTGGCTCAGGCTGCCATGCAGGGCCTTGATACGGTAATAATAGACACAGCAGGACGCCTTCATGTGGATGAGGCCCTGATGGCAGAGCTTAAGGCAATCAAGGATCAGGTTGAGCCTCAGGAAATACTCCTCGTTGCAGATGCCATGACTGGGCAGGATGCAGTTAACATCGCTGACAGCTTCAACAAGGCCCTGTCTATCACTGGTGTGATCCTCACCAAAATGGAGGGTGATGCAAGGGGTGGTGCTGCCCTTTCCATTCGGGAAGTTACAGGCGCGCCAATAAAATTCGTTGGAATTGGGGAAAAGATTAACGCCATCGAGGTATTCCATCCAAAACGCATTGCAGACCGAATCCTTGGTATGGGCGATGTCCTCACCCTGATAGAAAAGGCCCAAGACACCATAGACAAAGATAAGGCCCTGGAGCTTCAGCAGAAGATCAAGAAAAACGCCTTCACCCTCGAAGACTTCAGGGATCAACTCAGGCAGGTGAGAAAGCTTGGGAGCCTTGAGCAGATAATCTCCATGATTCCTGGCTTGAACAAGATGAAACAGTTCAAGAAGATGATGCCAGACGAAAAGGAGCTTGTGAAGATAGAGGCAATCATCAACTCTATGACTCCTGAAGAGAGGCGAAAATATACAATTATCAACGCAAGTAGAAGGAGACGCATAGCAAAAGGCAGTGGCACAACTGTTCAGGATGTGAACCAGCTTCTGAAAAACTATGCAGAAATGAACAAGATGCTCAAAAAATTTGGAAAGGGCGGCTTCAAAAAGATGCCGAGGGGCATGTTCCCCTTTTAATATGTCTTGAAACAGTAAAATAAAATTAGTATTTAGGGACTTCCCAACAGGGTCCAGAATGCATAAATTTTAACGTGATACGGAGGAATAAATGGCAGTAAGAATACGTTTGGCAAGGGGTGGCCGCAAAAAAAGGCCTTTTTACAGAATAGTGGCAGCATACTCTGAGTCCCCAAGAGACGGACGATTTCTTGAAGTGCTTGGTACATATGACCCTCTTAAAGATCCGGCCGAGATCAAGCTTGACCAGGAAAAGGTGAAGAAATGGCTGGAAAGGGGTGCCAAGCCTTCCCAGACCGTACGATCCCTCATTGCCAAGGCTGGTTGTGCGGCTTAGGTTTCGTCCGTTTTAAGTGTACCAACTACGGGTGGTTATGTGGAGGTAATGGAAAATGAAGGATTTGATAGAACACATTGCTAAGGCTCTTGTTGACTTTCCTGATCAGGTTGAAGTGAATGAGGTTGAAGGTCAGCAGACTTCGGTCATTGAACTCAAGGTGGCCAAGGAGGACCTTGGGAAAATCATAGGCAAGCAGGGCCGGACTGCCCGTGCCATGAGGACCATTTTGAGTGCAGCCTCCACAAAACTAAAGAAAAGGGCTGTCCTGGAGATACTGGAATAGACATCTAAATGGATATGTAACAGTGCCAAAAAGGCAGAACCTTTTGCCCTCTTAGGCCGGCTGAGCTTTATCAGTCGGTCCTACTTCTTCCATCGTAGGCATCTTTCATTTAATTCGTCTGACAATGGACAAGGACTTTGTTGCCGTTGCCCGCATCAAAAGGGCGGTAGGATTAAAGGGCGATTTACTTATCAGGGCATTTTCCAGCATAGAAAGCATCCTTGAGCCTAAGTGCCTGTTCCTGAAACAAAATAGGGCTTTTATTCGTTATGAAATAAGACGATCAAGGCTCAAGGGAGAAAAGGATGCAATCTGTCTACTTGAAAACATAGATGATCGCAAAAAGGCAGAAAAGCTTCAGGGCCTTGAGGTCTTTCAAAAAAAGGCCCTTCTTCCGAGGAATGACCCGGACGAATACTTTTGGTATGAACTAAAGGGCCTAAGGGTGCAAGATATAGATGGAGAGCACCTTGGGAAAATCCACGCTGTAATAGATTCTGGTGCCCAGGACGTGTTGGTGGTACGTGACTCGAACAGGGAGATCCTGATTCCAATGGTGGATCAGTTCATCCACAGCATAGATATTGAAGGAGGAACCTGTGTAGTAAGACTGGTAGAAGGTCTTGTAGATGCGACAACGACCAAACTAAAGAGGACGCACAAGAAGTGATATTTCATGTAATAACCATATTCCCTGACTATTTTTCCTCTCCACTTAAATATGGCGTAATAGCCAAGGCCATATCTTCTGGTAAACTCGAAGTGAACCTTGTGGATCTAAGACAATTCACCACTGACAAACACAGGACCACTGACGATCGTCCCTATGGCGGTGGGGCAGGGATGGTGATGATTCCAGGCCCACTATCAAAGGCCATTGAATCGGTAAAAAAAGAAAAAACAGATCTCGAGGTGATTCTCTTTTCTCCTGCCGGAAGACTTTTCAACCACGAACTGGCCCAAGAGCTGGCGAAAAAGAAGGAACTTGTGCTCATCTGTGGCCGATATGAGGGAGTGGACCAGAGGATAATAGATGGATATGTGGACATGGAACTTTCCATAGGTGACTATGTTCTGACTGGCGGGGAACCGGCTGCAATCGTAGTGATTGATGCCATTGGAAGACTGTTGCCATCAGTTCTTGGCTGTGACCAATCTGCAAAAAACGATTCTTTTGCCACAGGCCTTCTCGAGCATCCACAATATACAAGGCCCCGAACTTTTATGGACATGGATGTGCCCCAGGTACTTCTTGAAGGAAATCATAAGGAGATAGAGAAGTGGCGAAGAAGAAAGTCACTTGAACTTACTGCCAAAAGACGTCCTGATCTTCTCAAAAAGGCGAAACTTTCAGCAAAGGACATTGAATATCTAAAAGGCATTGGCAGTAAAAAGGACGAAAAAGAATAATGGCCAGGGCCTCAATTTATCTTGGGCTTGTGCACCACCCCGTTATAAACCGCCAAGGGGAAAGGATATGTTCTGCCATCACAAACCTTGACATCCATGACATTGCAAGGACGTGCACCACATACGGCACCAAGGATTTTTTTGTAATCACACCTTCTCAAGACCAAAAGACCCTTGCCAAAAGGGTCATTGATCATTGGCTAAAAGGTGCAGGAGGCCAGTACAACCCAGACAGAAAAAAGGCATTTGAACAGATACACCTTGTTGATTCCATTGATGATGCAATAGAGGCTATAGGGAGGCCAAGAAGGCAACTTGGAGTGCTTGCAACCTCTGCCCGCAAGATGAAGGGATGCATTTCTTGGGAAAGGCTTGAAAAAATGGTGTACAAACCGGAGTTTGAATGTATATTATTGCTTTTTGGAACGGCATCCGGGCTGCATGAGCAGTGTTTCGAGCAGTGTGATGGAGTTGTTTGTCCTATTTATGGGCCAACTTCGTACAATCATCTTTCAGTCAGAGCTGCCGTTGCAATTGCTCTGGATAGAATCTTAGGAATCAGGAGGCATGAAAATGGATATAATACGTCGTCTGGCCTATGAAGAGATGAGAACGGACATCCCACCTTTTAGGCCAGGAGATACAGTAAAAGTCCACGTAAAGATCAGAGAAAGCGCTGAAAAAGAACGAATTCAGGTCTTTGAAGGTGTGGTCATAAGCAGAAGAGGAAGCGGCATTTCAGAAACATTCACCGTAAGGAAAATATCGTACGGAGTGGGCGTAGAAAGGATCTTTCCAGTAAACTCGCCCAGGATAGAAAAAATAGAGATAGTACAAAGCGGTCGTCACAACAGGTCGAAACTGTTCTACCTGAGGAACTTACGTGGCAAGGCCATGAGGCAGAAGATCAGAAACAAGAGGACCATGTAGTGTGTCACTCCCCCTTTTCAAAGAGACGCTTTCTCGCCAAAAGGGGGCATGGCACTTTGAAGGCATACTCAAGGAACAGGGCCTGTGGCCGGCAGCCGGAGTCGATGAGGTGGGCAGGGGTTGTCTGGCCGGCCCTGTTGTAGCAGCAGCAGTAATCCTGCCATGTGATCTTTCCGCAAAGGGCATCACCGATTCCAAGAAACTCACAGCTTCCAAGCGCGAGGAATACGCAACACTCATAAAGGCCCAGGCCTTAAGCCTTGCCATTTCAGAGGTTGGCCCAGAGGAGATTGACGAAACAGACATTCTTAGAGCAAGCCTAAAGGCCATGAAAAAGGCCATCGAGGCCCTTTCCACACCACCTAAGGCCATTTTGGTTGATGGCAACCAGCAAATACCCATATCCATTCCCCAGATAACCATAACAAAGGGAGACAGCCGCTCATGCTCCATTGCAGCGGCCTCAATAGTGGCAAAGGTGTATCGGGACAAACTGATGGCACGGTATGCCTCTGTCTATCCTGAATATCTATTTGACAAGCATAAAGGATATGCCACAAAACAACACCGGCTCCTTTTAAACCGATACGGGCCTTGCCCCATTCACAGAAGAAGCTTCAGAGGCGTCCTTCTTGATGAAAAGAATGGATAAAACTAATTCAAGGGCCTTTGGTGCATCTTGTGAGTGGATAGCTACAAGATTTCTCATGGAAAGGGGATATAAGATACTCTGCACCAACTTCCGTACAAGAACCGGTGAAATAGACATCATTGCAGAAAAGGATGGCTATGTAATTTTTGTGGAGGTAAAGGCCCGAAGATCTAAAAGATGTGGGCTCCCCCAAGAGGCCGTAACACCATACAAACAAAGGTCCATCAGAAAGGTTGCACTAACCTATCTTCAAAAAGAAGGTCTTCTCGATTTGAAGGTCAGATTCGATGTCATTGCCATAGTGTTTGAAAACGAGGAAAGACCATCAATCGAACATATCCCATTTGCCTTCTGACCGTTCCTATCTTTTGCAAAAAATCGTTTGAAATTAATGGGCTTCATAATATTATCCCCTAAGGGGGAAGTCTAAAGATTATTTTTAACCCCACCAAGGCAGACATTCATGACCAGCGCAGAACTGTTAAAAAGTTTCTCAGGTATCATCTCAATCGTAAATCCCATAGGGGCGATACCGATTTTCATCGGCCTTACATCCAACTGGACAAAAAAGCAGCGTAATCAGACGGCAAATACAGCGGCCCTTTCTGCAACCTTAATTCTCCTTCTGTCTGCCTTTTCTGGCCATTATATATTGAAATTCTTTGGAATAAGCCTTTCTTCCTTTCAGGTTGCCGGGGGGATCCTTTTGCTTCTAATTGCCATTTCCATGCTCCATGCAAAACTCAGCCATGCCAAGCACACTCCCCAAGAGGCACAAGAGGCAGAAGACATGGAATCCATTGGTGTAGTGCCCCTTGCAATGCCCATACTTGCTGGCCCTGGCTCCATAAGCACTGTGATACTTTATGCCCATTATGCGCGGGGTCTGGATGAAAAGGCAATCCTCGCACTAATAATCTTGACAGTAGGGGCAATTGTGTGGATCACGCTAAGAATGGCCGTTCCCATTGGCACAAGGCTTGGGGCAACTGGTATCAACATTGCCGTTAGAATACTTGGTCTTATCCTTGCCGCCATATCTGTGGAATTTATGGCAGCAGGACTAAAGGGGCTTTTCCCAGGTCTTGGATAAAAAGAAATGATGAGACTGAGCAGACGGAAACTATTTGACATCCTTTTTGAGAGCCTTCCCATTGGATGCTTTATAGTGGACAAGGATCTTGAGATCATTGCCTTTAACAAAAGCGCTGAAAGGCTAACAGGTTGGAACAAGGAAGAAGTCATTGGAAAGGCCTGCTCAAAGATAATCAGAAGCAACCTTTGCCGACAGTTTTGCCCCCTGCGGGAAGGAGCTGCCCTTAAAAAAAACTATATCGCAAGGGAGGCAAAAATCAAAAACCGATTCGGCGAGGAAATCCCCATCTGTTTTTCAAGCTCAACCGTGTTTGATGAATCTGGAAAGTTTGAGGCAGGCATAGAAATCTTCAGGGATAGAGGGGCTGACCACAGGCTTCAAACACTCAGAAATCACATAATTTCTGTCTTTGCCCATGACATAAAGACCCCCATAAGCGTAAACGGTGCCATCATACAAAGAATACTTGGTGGAAAGGCAGGGCCTGTTACACAAAAACAAAGGGATTATCTTCAGTTTCTCTTGAAAGAAAGCAAGCAGGTAGAACTTCTTATAAACAACCTCCTTGAGCTTTTGAACATGGAAAGCGGCAGGCACCCTGCCCAAAAAGTGGCAACAGACATTGAATCCTTCATAAGAGAAACGGTGGAGGAGATGAAGCCAAAGGCACTTCAACATGACATCAAGCTTGGCTTCCATGTTGACAAGGACATAAAAAGGCCTGTGATACTTGATCCTGTGCAACTAAAAAGGGTCATATCCAACCTCATTGACAATGCCATAAAATACTCAAACAGCGGTGGATTTGTGGAAGTCACTGCTGAACTTCAACATAACTGGCTTGTAATAAAGGTTCAGGATTGTGGCATTGGAATCCCGGAAGAGGATCTGCCACATATATTTGAATATTTCTACCGGGCGAAAAATTCCATTTCAAAGGCTGGAGGCACGGGACTTGGGCTTTCATCTGCAAGGGCCATAGTTGAGTCAAACGGCGGCCGAATATGGGTTAAGAGCAAAGTCGGAGAAGGCACCACCTTTTTTATTCGCTTACCCTATGAACCAGATCCATAAGGATTTTCTCCTTAAGGTACCAAAAACGAGTCCCCAAAGGGCAAGAATAGTATTTACCGCAGCAGTCAAAAAAGAGCTTCCCACAGACTTAATAACTGGATGCGGATGGCCCATACTTACAGCAAGAGCCCTTGCAAGCGGTGAGGCTGAAAGGATTTCAAAAAGCAAAGATCATACCTCCATAATCTTTGTAATCACAGGAGTTGGCAAGGAAAAAAGCTTTGAGGCTGCAAAACTCATAGTAAAACACCTTGACCCCCTTGCTGTTGTAAACGTAGGAAGCTGCGGCATAAACTGTAGGGCTGGGGCATCTAAAGACCTTTTGGAAACCATCTTTGTCTCTGAAGGCACAAGGGCAAACGGGGTATTTAGATACTGTATAAAATATCCACCCTTTCCCATTAAGAACAGTATAAAAATAAAACATGCCCCTATAGACAGCCTTGAACGACCCCTTCTTGAACATGATCCACACCTCTTTCAGGCAGTTGACATGGAAGCAGGTTTTCAAAATATTTTCTTCTCAGAAATGGGTGTTCCGTTTTGTTCCATTAAAGTTCCCACAGACACATGTTCAAATGACACCACGAAACAATACACCAAGGCCCTCGCCGGTGTCCGTAAACGGCTTTCTAAATTGCTTTCATTTCTTGATTCATCCTCCTTTCATCCCTCTATTTCAGTTATTATTCCAGTGCATAACAGGAAACGTGCGTTGGAAAAGGCCATTTTGTCTGTAAAGGAACAAACTTACAGGCCATTTGAGATTATTGTGGTGGATGATGGCTCAAATCCACCACTGACCATGACCTCTTTGAAAAACCACCACCTTGATAACATTCGTCTTATCACACTTAAACAGAACCAGGGCGTTTCCTCGGCCCGAAACCTTGGAATAAAAGAGGCCAAGGGAGACTGGATTTCCTTTCTTGATTCAGATGACCAGTGGAAGGAGAAAAAACTTGAAAATCAGGTGGAGTACCTTAGGAAACACCCTTTTTTCGAGATAACACAATGTGATGAGATCTGGATAAGGAATGGGAAAAGGGTCAACAGATGCAAACACCATGAAAAAGGGGCTGGATGGCTCTGGGAAAAGGGGCTTAGAATTTGTGCAATAAGTCCGTCGGCTGTCCTTATGAAAAGGTCGCTTTTTGACCTTTTTGGGATGTTTGCTCCTGAGCTTCCTGCATGCGAGGACTACGATTTGTGGCTAAGAATATGCAGATGGAAACCAGTAGGACTAAACCCCGAAGCCGACTTAATAAAATATGGCGGCCATGAGGATCAGCTGTCAAAGAGATATCCAGCCATGGACAGATTTCGTGTCACTGCCCTTCTTAAGGCCCTTGAGAATGAAAAAGAGCCACGGTATAGATCTGCTCTAACAAATATCCTTAAGCACAAACTGTCCATACTTTATAGTGGCGCTTTAAAACGAAACAGATTAGAAGACGCCAAGGTTTATGAAAAAATCCTAACCGCCCTAAACGAACAGAAGGCCATCTCATGGAAAGAATTTCCCTTGCTTGTGAAAAGATTTCTTTGATAAGTCCCGGGGAGCTTGATACGTCCCTGGACTTTTCATCCAAATTGAATCCTTTTAAGACAAAGGACCAAGAGCTTCTTTTGCAAGGCCTTGAAAGAAGCGGCATATTAAGCCCCATATTATCCATAAAAAAAACCGGTAACCCAAACCCTTTGGTCATAGACGGGTTCAAAAGGATAAAATGGGCGCTGTCCAGTAAGATTGACACTGTTTGTGTAATCACGTTGCCTCAGATGGAAGAGGAAGAACTTGTTGTCTTTTTGACAACGAAATATGCACCAACGCTTGACACCTGTGTGGTTCGCGCCCTTTTCCTCTACTTTCTCGTGGAAAAGTCCTTCAAACATAAAACCATAGTCGAGAAGGTAATGCCCATCCTTGGCCTTGAACCCCATAAAGGGCTTTTGGAAAGGTATCTGAAAATTGCAGGGCTTCCACATAAGCTGCTACTTTTTTGCCATGAAAAGGATTTTTCTCTCAAACGATGCATCAACTTGTCTTATAAGCCAAGGAGACTGCTTGAGACCATTATAGGCCTAAACGGCATCATATCCCTCTCTGCAAGTCTTTTACAGGAGCTTTGCGACAACATCCATGACATCCTAAGACGTGACGATATGGATGTGGAGGCATTCTTTGAGCTTAAACAAGTCAGGGACATACTTGGCATGGAAAAGGATCCATCCACAAAGACGAGGCTTCTAAGGCGCTTTGTATGGCAGATGAGATATCCGGTGCTTTCCTCTGTTCATGCTCAAATAGAGGAGATAGAAAAAAGACACTTTTCCAACATGCCATTTTGTATCAAGTGGGACAGAAGCCTTGAAAACCGAAAAATAACTATCACGGGTTCTGTCTCAAGCCCAAATGAACTCGATAGTCTTATCGATGCGCTATCCGATAAGGGGACAAAAGAGGGCATCAATAAGATGCTTGCCCGTTTCTAATCATGAAACCAAAATCTGTCACCTTACATCCAGATCTGATCCGCCACCCATTTTCCCAAAATTTCAAAGGTGCAAGGGTTTCTAAGAAAAGCCCCATGCTGACAGACTACAGGCAGGGCAAACGCCACCTTTTCATCTCGCCCAAAAAGGGAGACATTTTTCATATCTGTGCCTCACTCGACACCAGGTACATCTGCTGTAGCACCCATGTCATCTCTCACATTAGCAACTGTCCCTTTGAGTGCACCTACTGTTTTCTTCAGAACTATCTGACAGATACCACACTTACTGTTGTAGCGGACACAAAGGCCATCATGGCTGAGATCAAGGACAAGGTTGCAAAACAGCCTTGGAGATTTTTTAGAATAGGCACCTGGGAGCTTGGAGACAGCCTTGCCTTGCCACCCTTGAACCAAATGGCAGCCGCGCTTGTTAAGGAGTTTGCCTTAACCAAAAACTGTGTACTCAAGTTAAGAACCAAATCAAGTGCAGTTGAACCGTTGATGGATCTGGACCACCAAGGCAAAACAGTTGTTTCCTGGACACTTAATCCGCCTGAGATCATAGCAAAAGAAGAAATAGCAACCGCCCCTCTGGAAAAACGCCTCATGGCAATGGAAAAAGTAGCCAGATGTGGCTATCCAATTGGCCTCCATTTTGACCCCATGATCCTTTTTAACGGCTGGCAAAATGCCTATGAAGGCCTGATAAAAATGGTATTTTCGGCCGTAAGGCCAAAGGATGTTATCTGGATATCTGTTGGAAGCCTAAGATTCAATCCAGAAATGAAAAAGAAGATAGAGAACAATTATCCGTCTTCGAAGATAACTGCCCAGGAACTGGTCTTGGGAGACGATAACAAATTTCGATATCCAAGGCCCGTCAGGCAGGATATGTACAGTCTAATATTGGATTGTTTAAAAAATGTTGGGGCCGACCAGTGTTTCACCTATCTTTGCATGGAAAGATGGAACGTGTGGGAACGTGTTTTTGGCCGCTATCCAGTCTCCATTGGCCATCTTGACTATTTAATCGCCAGATCTGTGCACAAGCGCTTTCCTAAGACATGCCCCACGATGCCCCCAAAAGGCAAATACATGGCCCTTTCCTACTGACTGTTTCAGAAAAGAGGCCGTTTCCTCGACCTGTGCCATCCAAGTATCATATCCCATGCCTCCTGGGCGTTGTCTGCAAAGGCGAAGATATCAAGGTCCCTTTTTGCAATGGTCCCTTCTTCTACGAGAAAATCAAAATCAACGAGTCTGTTCCAGTATCTCTTTCCAACCATAACAATAGGCATTGGTTCCTGCTTGTGGGTTTGGACCAGAGTCAGGGTCTCAAAGAGTTCATCCAGGGTTCCAAAGCCGCCAGGATAAACCACGAGTGCCTTTGCCCTGTTTAGAAAGTGAAGTTTCCTCATGGCAAAGTAATGAAACTGGAAACAGAGACCTGGGGTAATGTATGGATTTGGATACTGTTCGTGAGGGAGCTGAATGTTCAATCCCAAGGATTTTGCTCCAACGTCAAAGGCGCCACGGTTGGCAGCCTCCATGATTCCAGGCCCCCCTCCTGTCATTAGGATCACTCGGCAATCCTGCGGCCCCCTGCCGCTTTTTCCCACAAGTCTTCCAAATTCACGGGCATCGTCATAATAAACGGACTTTTCCACCATTTTTTCTGCAACTGCCAATTTGTGCAAAAGCTGTTTTGATTCCCCGTCTGAACGAAGCCTTCTTTGGATTGCATCAAGTTTCTTAAGGGCCGTCTTCTTCTCCACTATTCTGGCACTACCAAAGACCACAATGGTATGCTCAACACCAAGCTCCTGAAGCTTGAGCTCCACCTTAAGATAGTCAAGCTGGAGCCTTATTCCCCTTGCCCTGGGAGACTTGATAAAGTCAGGGTCTTCCTCTGCAAGACGGTAGCTCGGATCTTCCATTATCCTTGAAATGAGCTCCTGCGCCTTGGGATCTTCCTCCCTCCTTTTTGGTCTTTGCCAGGGAAGTATCCTTTCGTTTTCCTCGTTATTAAATTTTCTTTTCGCCATATAATCGATTAAAACTACGCCTGTTTATCATCGAATGCGAGCTTCACCAGCTCTATTCCGGCTTCAGCAAGCATGTCCCGAGACATATCGTCAGGGTAACCCTCTTCGTAATAAATCCGCTTGATTCCAGCATTTATAAGCATCTTGGTGCAAATTGAGCAGGGAAGATTGGTGCAGTAAAGGACTGAACCGGCAACTGGTATGCCATGATATGCCGCCTGGATGAGGACATTTTGTTCTGCATGGAGTGCCCGACAAAGCTCGTGCCTCTGACCAGACTTTATACCAAGCTTCTCCCTCAAACACCCAATATCGAGACAGTGCCTTAAGCCCGCAGGTGCACCGTTGTAACCTGTACAAAGGATCCTTTTGCCCTTGACAAGAACTGCCCCGACCTTTCTTCGAAGACATGTGGAACGGCCTGATACAAGCCTCGCTATGGACATGAAATATTCGTCCCAGCTCGGTCTTTGATCTCTGCCGCCCCTTGCTTGCTGGCTCACTTTGCTACTCTTTTTTGCTGCAGTCCTTGAGGCTTTCCTCGTACCTGGCAAGTCTCGACTGATAAAGGGGAAACTGTTTGCATATATCCTGAACCTGAGCCCTTATCCTGTCAACCAGATCATCATCTTCAGGATTTAGTAAAATATCGGCAATAAAACCGCCCACCTTCCTGACGTCATCTTCCTTAAGGCCCCTTGTGGTAACGGCAGGAGTGCCTATTCTGATGCCACTGGTGACGCGAGGAGGCTTAGGATCAAAGGGAATGGCATTTTTGTTGACGGTTATGCCTGCAGATTCTAAACGCCTTTCTGCGTCGGCACCTGTTACGGATTTGTCTGAAAGATCCACAAGGATTAGATGATTGTCTGTGCCACCAGATACCAGCCTGAATCCACGTTCCTTTAGCACCTCCGCCAAGGCCTTTGCATTTGCTACTATCCTTTGGCAATAGAACTTGAATTCGTCTCCAAGGGCCTCTTTGAATGCTACCGCCTTGGCTGCTATGACATGCATAAGGGGCCCTCCCTGGATACCAGGGAATATCTGGCTGTTCAAAAGCCTTGAAAACTTCTCGGTTGAAAGAATAAAACCTCCTCGCGGGCCTCTGAGGGTCTTATGTGTTGTGGAGGTTACAAACTCTGCAAAAGGTACTGGGGAAGGGTGGATTCCAGCAGCCACAAGACCTGAGATATGGGCCATGTCCACCATCAAATAGGCCCCAACCTCATCTGCTATCATACGGAATGTGGCAAAATCAATGGTACGAGGATAGGCACTTGCACCGGCTACTATGAGCTTTGGCCTGTGCTCCCGTGCAAGCTGAGCCACCTGATCATAATCTATGGTCTCGCTCTCTTTTTCAACGCCATAATGGACTACATTGAAAAGACGCCCGGAAAAGCTCACAGATGCGCCGTGAGACAGATGGCCCCCATGAGCAAGGTTCATGGATAAGATGGTATCGCCCGGATTAAGTACTGCAAAATAGACGGCCATGTTTGCCTGACTTCCGGAATGTGGCTGCACGTTTGCGTATTCTGAGCCAAAGAGCATATTGAGCCTATCTATGGCAAGCTGCTCCACCACATCGACATTTTCACAGCCTCCATAGTAGCGTCTTCCAGGGTACCCCTCTGCATACTTGTTCATGAAGACACTGCCTTCTGCCTGCATAACTGCCTCGCTTGCAAAATTCTCTGAGGCAATCATCTCCAGTTGGCCTGTCTGTCTGCTGATCTCGGCCTTCAGGGCCTTGAATACCTGGTAATCAGTCTCACACAGCTCTTTCATGGCTCCACCTGCTCTGTTTTTGAATCAGGCGCAATCCTGCTCCTGATGGTCTATCTGACAAAGTCGCCTCGAATGCCTTCCGCCATCAAAGGGTGTTGAAAGCCACACCCGTACCATCTCCAGGGCAAGTCCTGGGCCTATCACTCTGCCTCCCATACAGAGTATGTTAGAGTCATTGTGCCTGCGGCTCATCCTGGCCGTAAAAAGCTCATGGCAGAGGGTTGCCCTAATACCCTTAAACCTGTTGGCAACAATGGACATGCCAATGCCTGTGCCACAAATGAGGATACCACGATCTGCCTTCCCGTCCTGGACCATGCTTGCTACTTGCTTGGCCTGCTGCGGGTAGTCAACGGAGTCTGTAGAAAAACACCCCACATCCTCAACTTCATGGCCGAGCTCCACCAATAGCGGCTTGACAACCTCCTTCAGCTCAAACCCTCCATGATCCGAACCGATTGCAATCTTCATCCTATTAAACCTTTCTGAATATCAGAACCCCGTTTGTCCCACCAAAACCGAATGAGTTACTCATGGCAGCCTCTATCTTCATATTCCTGGCCTCATTGGGCACGTAATCAAGATCGCACTCAGGGTCAGGATTGTCATAGTTGATGGTGGGGGGGATTATTCCGTCTTCCAAGGCCTTTACAGTAAAAACTGCCTCAACACCTCCGGCTCCACCAAGAAGGTGGCCTGTCATAGATTTTGTAGAACTGACTGGTATCTTGTAGGCGTGGTCACCAAACACGCTCTTTATGGCCTTTGTCTCGCAGCTATCGTTAAGTGGGGTACTTGTACCATGGGCATTTATGTAATCGATATCTTCTGGCGCCATGCCTGCATCAAAGAGGGCCTCTTTCATGGCTCTTGCTCCCCCTTCGCCATCTTCTGGAGGTGCAGTCATGTGATAGGCATCCCCGGTAAGACCAAAACCGCAGATCTCTGCTTTGATGGTTGCTCCCCTTTTCTCGGCATGTTCCAGGCTTTCAATTACAAGCATGCCGGAGCCTTCTCCAATGACAAAGCCGTCCCTGTCTCTTTCAAAGGGGCGAGATGCCTTCTCGGGCTCCTGGTTCCTGGTAGAAAGCGCCTTTAGAGAACCAAAGCCGGCAAGGGCAAGTTCTGTTATGACTGCCTCTGTCCCTCCGCAGAACATGACATCTGCAGCACCCCTTTGGATTTCTTTGAAGGCCTGACCTATGGCATGGGTGCCTGCAGCGCAGGCAGTACAAACCACAGTATTGGGGCCCTTGGCACCAAAAAGTATGGATATTTGGCCAGAGGCCATGTTAGGAATGGCCATTGGAATAAAAAACGGGCTCACTCGTCTTGGACCCCTTTTTACAAGGACGTCCCGATAAAACTCTATTGAGCTTAGCCCCCCAAGACCACAGCCTGTGATCACACCTATACGTTCAGGGTCCACATCTGCCCTGTCAAGGCCGGAATCCTCCCATGCCTCCTTGGATGCCGCAATGGCATATTGAACGAAAGGATCGAGCCTCTTTATGAGTTTTACAGGCATGTACCTTTCGGGCTCAAACCCCTTGACCTCACCTGCTATCTGACAGGCATAGCCATCGGTATCAAACTTGGTGACCCGGCCAATGCCAGAGACGCCTGAAACAATATTGCCCCAACTTTCCTCCACACCAATTCCCACCGGGCAGACGATTCCAAGACCCGTTATAACCACCCTGCGGCTGCAATCTTTTGTGCCCATGAAAGCCCCTTTAGAGTTTGTTACTTCTATTTTCCAAGATGCTCTTTTACATAGTCAAAGGTATCCTGCACGGTCTGAAGCTTTTCAGCATCCTCGTCGGCAATCTCCATCCCAAATTCTTCTTCCATTGCCATTACAAGCTCCACCAAATCAAGACTATCTGCCCCAAGATCATCGGTAAAAGACGCCTGTGGCACGACCTTTTCCTTTGGAACACTAAGCTGGCTTGAAATTATTTCTACAATCTTTTCCTGAACATCCATTTTCTGTTTCCTCCTGAAATGTCTAAAATATCTTTACTGGCAGACAAGTCCGCCGTTGACGTGCAAAGTATGACCCGTGATATAAGAGGCCTCTTCAGAAACCAGGAAGGCCACTGCTGATGCCACCTCCTGTGCAGTCCCCATGCGTCCAAGTGGAATCTGACCAAGAAGCTGCTCTTTGACCTTGTCAGGTAGCTTTGCGGTCATGTCTGTTTCAATGAAACCTGGGGCCACCAGATTGGCAGTGATGCCCCTGCTTGCAAATTCCTTGGCAATGGTCTTGGTGAACCCCTCAAGCCCCGCCTTGGCTGCTGAATAATTGGCTTGGCCTGGGTTTCCAGATGTTCCAACCACAGAGCCTATATTGACTATCCTGCCCCAGCGTGACTTCATCATGGCCATGACACAGGCCTGCACACAGTTGAATGCCCCTTTCAGATTGACTGAAAGAACCTTGTCCCAATCCTCTTCCTTCATCCGAGCAAGGAGTCCATCGCGGGTAATTCCTGCGTTATTGACAAGGATTTGTATGGGTCCGTTCTCCTTTATAAAAGAGGAAATGCCTTCCTTGACCTTAGTGGTATCTGAGACATCAAAGGGCAGCAAGCTCCCTGATCCGCCATTTGCTTCTATACGGGAGAGGACATCCCTTGCCGCCTCTTCGCTGGAAGAGTAGTTGATGGCCACATGCGCTCCTTGCTCTGCAAGCTTAAGACATATGGCGCGGCCAATGCCCCTTGATCCACCAGTAACAAGCGCATTTTTACCTTTAAGGCTGTTGTCACACATCTATTCCTCGCTCCTTGCATACCTTTTTTATCAGTGCGGGAAGGATATCCTTCACATCTGCCACAATAGCGTAGGTGGCCACATCGAATATTGGGGCATCCTTATCCTTGTTAATGGCAACAATTATCTCAGAGCCTTGCATTCCTACAAGATGCTGTATCGCCCCGCTGACACCGCAGGCGATATAAAGTTTAGGAGCAACTGTGGCGCCGGTTTGACCAATCTGATGACTTGACGATATCCAACCTGCATCCGTTATGGCCCTTGTTGCCCCAACCCCAGCATCAAGACATTTGGCCAGATCTTCCACAAGATGCAGATTCTCCTTTTGCTCAAGCCCTCTGCCGGCAGTAACAATTATATCGGCCTCGGTAAGACCTGGCCCCTCCACCTCTTCAACAACAGATTCAACTACCCGGACTCGATGTTTAAGCAACTCGGGTGATGGTTCAAAATCAATAATTTCTCCATCCCTTTCCTTATCTGGTTCCATTGCCTTAAGGACGTGGGGTCTTACTGTGGCCATCTGGGGCCTTCTGTCGTCACAGATTATGGTTGCCATCAGATTGCCACCAAAGGCTGGTCTTGTCTGCAGAAGATTCCTGCTATCCTCCTCTATCTCGAGGCCGGTACAGTCTGCAGTAAGACCTGTTTCAAGCATGGTCGCAACCTGGGGAACAAAGGCCCTGCCCCTTGCAGTTGCACCTGCAATGATGATCTCTGGCCTTTCCTTTTCAGCGAGATGGGCAACTATCTTTGAATACGCCTCATCGACAAAATCGGAAAGCTCAGGATGGTCAACGACAATGACCCGGTCTGCACCTCTTTGGATTAGCTCCTGTGCCATTTCCTTCACACCACTTCCAAGGAGCAGTGCGGTGACATCCACAGAAAGCCTGTCTCCAAGCTCCCTTGCCTTTCCCAGAAGCTCAAAGGTCACTGGTGCAAAGCCATCCGCCCTTGTCTCTGAAACTACCCATACACCTTTCCACTTGCTAAGGTCCTTGGCCTCTTTCTCTTCTGCCTCTATTTCAAGGGCACCCTCAGGGCAGGTATCCACACAGGTACCACAAAGGGTGCAAAGCCCTGGATCTACCTTTGCCTTTTCATCTTCTACTGTTATTGCACCAAAGCTGCAAACCTCTTCACATTCCCCGCAGCCGATACATTTTTCAATGTCTATCTTGAGCATTAGAGCAACCCTGCCTCTTTGAGTCTTTCCACAAGAAGTTCCACCTGTTTATCAGGCTCCCCCTCTAAAAATTCCCTTTTGGCCTCAAATTTTGGGATATAAGTGGAATGCACCTTGGTTGGTGACCCGGCAAGACCTATCCTCGACGGATCAGCCCCGATGTCTGAGGCACTCCACATGGGTATCTCGGCCTTCTTTGCCCTCATCTTATTCTTCAAAGATGGCACCCTGGGCACATTAAGGAGTGAAAGAACCGTTACCACCACAGGGAATTCAACCTCCACCATATCGTAGCCCTGTTCAGACATCCTTTTTATTCTAAGCCCCTTGCCGCCTTCAAGAACATCCATGCCGGCAGCATAGGTTACACATGGAAAACCAAGACGAACTGCAAGCCCAGGCCCCACCTGTGCCGTGTCTCCGTCGATTGCCTGCTTACCACAAAAGACCGCATCCACATCACCAAGTCTCTCTATGGCCTTAGAAAGGGTGTATGTAGTGGCCAATGTGTCCGCCCCGGCAAAGGCCCTGTCTGAAACCACCACCCCATCATCCACCCCCATGGACATGGCCTCACGAATTGCCTCCTGGGCCTGGGGAGGACCCATGGTTATGGCAGTAACCTTTGCCCCCAAAACATCCTTTAAGGTAAGGGCGGCCTCAATGGCATGATAGTCAAAGGGGTTGATAACACTTTTTACCCCGTCCCTAATAAGAGTGCCTGTCTTGTGGTCCCACTTTACACTTTCGGCATCGGGGACCTGTTTTATGCATACCACTATATTCATCTGCTTATCTTCTTGCATATTCCTTGTTTAACGCTTGGCCTATTACATTTCTTTGTATCTGGTTGGTGCCTTCGTAGATCTGGAGAATCTTTGCGTCTCTCATCATCTTTTCCACAGGATAGTCCTTCATGTATCCGTAGCCACCGAGAACCTGTACCGCATCTGTTGTCACCTTCATGGCTACATCTGTTGGAAAGAGCTTGGCCATGGCTGATATCTTTGAGATATCCTTTTCACCAGAATCGATGG
>Ga0256833_1000668_pt1 | contig 26350 bp, 35 predicted proteins | sample 356284metaG_FD_190535 | JGI IMG/M metagenome (GOLD analysis project Ga0256833, IMG submission 190535) | Hydrothermal vent microbial communities from Mid Atlantic Ridge, Atlantic Ocean - 356-284 | ecosystem: Environmental > Aquatic > Marine > Hydrothermal vents | place: Atlantic Ocean: Mid... | reverse complement strand
ATTTTGTGCGGTATCCCCATAAAATAGGGTTCGCGCCATAGTTTGAGACATCCCTTCGATATGTGGCCGATCTTCAGATAGCCTGAATTCTGCAGAATTTCCATTGAGATTAGCAAGATCCTTATCAACTTCTGCATAATCCTCCAACATGCCGATAGTTTCGTCCCGCTGTTCCGTCATACTCGTAGTATCACGAACACCAAAATTTAACTTGCGCCAAGTAGGCTCCGGCATATCACTGCGAACAGTCATACGATGCCCTGTTGGAAGATTTCCTTGCATAACAGGCATATCATTCAATATCGGATTTGACTCAGTGAGGATCTCCGCAATGTCCGCAATATTGCCATTTGGATCAAGCCGTTTAGTAACTGTTACTATATTGGGTACTTCACCCGGTTTAATAGGTTCAAATGCCATTATTTATCTCCTTTCATTGATGGATACATACGCTGTGCCCGAGTCTTTGTAGAAACTCGAGGACCCGCAGATCCGCTTATAAAAGTCCCTTCATTAAGGGACTCGCCTATCCTAGCAAACATCCGCATAACGGCAGGATGATGCTTATACCCAGTATTCTCCAAAATCTCACCCAATTCATTTTCAGGATCGAACTCACGAAGCGCTCGGGATACCGCCTTCTGTTTTATTTCAGCTTTGTCTCCCCACTCATTAAGCACTTCTTTTCCCTTCTCAACCAGCGCCGCGATTTCTGCGGCTCTCGAATGAGTAGTCAAATCCGCATACTGCTTAGCCATAGCAGAAACTTGAGAATTCGAAAATCCATGCTTACTTGCCCAGTCCTGAATCGGCGCTGGAATCTCTATTCCCTCTGACGAGTCATCACTCTGCGAGGTTTCTTCTGTTCCTTGGGTTTCTTGGGTTTCTTCAGTGCCTTGAGTTTCTTGAGTTTCTTGGGCCTCTTCAGTTTCTTGAGTTTCTTGGGTTTCTTGAGTTTCTTGGGTTTCTTGGGTTTCTTCCGGCATATTATCCTCCTAAATTAAACCTGTTTCAGCTGCTTTTTGTTGGCCATCAATAAGTATAGCTCCTGCCTCAGCTTGAGTCTTTGTAGCTGCAGCTCGTTGAACATCTACAGTTCCAGCCGTCTCAGCTTGCTGTAATCTATCTTGTTGTTCTTTCTCTTGTTGAAGCATCTGAGCTCGCTGTTGCCTAATCTGCTGAACATCTTTCGTCATACGAAGCACACCATAAGGTACGCCGGTTATATCGGCGTACTCATCAACAGCTGCATCAATATTTATCTTGTCCAAAACGGATTGGTCAAATTGTGCTGCTTGGCCAATGAAGGCCAAAAATGAATTTATATTCTGAAGAGCCCCTTGACGCTGCGCTATCGCTAATGGGCTAATAATCGTTATATCATAACCATTTATGAATTGCACCAACTCTGGATTCAATGGTGGAAATTTTTCTTGACGCAATAGAATATTAAAACATCGTTCCAAAATAGGGTTCAAAAAATGCCCTTGTAATTTTTCAATAACTGGGCCTAATCGCAAGGCGCGCTCTTGCTCGCGTGCTACTACTTCCGTTGCCTTATACGGTGAAGCATTAGGGTCACGAGCTGCCGTCAAGAATACGTCATTAAAAAATTTAGTTTTAATTCGCTGTTCAATACGTTCAGCCATAGCCCCCGCATTAGCTATATCTAATCGAACATCATACAGTGAAGTAATTTTATCAGTAGGAGACGCAGTATAATTCTGAGCCCCCGGCAATGTTTTTAGTTGCCCACGTAGATGCGCCGGTATGGCCAACGGTGGATCTACCATTTTATGAGTAGCCATAAGCGCGGATTTCTCTATCTCTTGAAGCCGTTTAATATCAGGTATGGCTTTTACTCCAGGGCCAATGGCGTAGGCATCCCGGTTAATAATCGACCATCGACCAACCATATACGGCATCTCATAGAAATAATCTGTCTGAAGTACCCGGCTAGAATTCTCTACCGATTTATCGGTTGTATACAAAAATACTTGCCTAACGTACTCAAAAGACCCCTTTTTCTCGGGTTCCACCACTTCCAATACGACCCGATCAACTTTAAATTGACTTGCTTCCCTGTTTTTAACTATTTTAGTTATCTCTGATGGAACCCTATCATACTTATCATAAATTTGCTGAGGAGATAGGTAAAAAACCCGTACAAACGTGTCGACAGTAAGTTTAGGATTAAGAGTGTATAAATACTCTCCGATAGTAAGCGGAATAAACGAGAAACCGGCCTCAGTGTCAGAATTTTCACTAACAAATACTGAATTTACTCCAAAACCACATAACTCTTGATAACCATCTTCAATCACTGAATAAAAATTACTAGCCTGTAACGCTCGTTGTAAAATTACCTCTGCCTGTTGCAACCAGGCTTTTAACTCCTCAATCTGTTTTGCGCGCTCTGAAGTCCAGGATAGCCGAAACCAAGGCTTACTAGGAGATGTTAATGCCCCATGAATTCCAGAGGTCAATACTCCCAAATAATCCTCAGCAGCTGAATTAACAATAGCTGCCGAGGTTAGTCGACGCTTACGTGGTGCCGATAATTGCGCGTATACCCCTCTTTCTGGCAATAAATATCTTGAAACTTTTTTCCATTCTTGCTCATAAACTCTCCGTTCTTCTAAGAGTTCTTGATACATGGAAACCGCTTTTTTGAAAGAAATCATTGAGTTACCAGCGCTAAAATATCATCATTATCTTTAGAATCTAATAACGGGCTAGTATGAATAGTATCTAATCGCCCGTATTGCCGCCTTTGCTCCATTAGATAATCAGCAGCGGTTTTCGCTTTAATCTTGTCATATTCTTTTTTCCAGTCCCGATGTACTGGCTTTTCAATCTCAGGAGCTGGTGGTATTGGATACTGTTGATTTAACTCTTGTGGTTGAGATTGAATATCCTCTTCTCGTGGCGTTAACGATGACATCATAGCCATCAGCATCTGAAGTTCAGCAGTATTATCATGCACTTGAGGAATCGGTACTGGTGCTGAACCGCCTTTTCCTCCCATATCAGCCCCCTATACCTAAAATATCTTCATCTTCCTCCCCGGAGGCTTTTGGCGGTTTTACATTTAACCCAGAAGACGGTGTTTTTATAAGACCACCACCATTAGCAATATCACTATTAGCCGCGTCTGCCTGGCCCCGAGTAACAACCCAATCAGTAAACCCATCAGGAGTACCCCATTTATCCATCAAACCTTGCAACTTAGTTTGGTCCTCTTCACTCCAAATAGTGGCAAAATAATTGTTTATTCGCTCTTGCTTAGCTTCATCAGTAATTGTATAATCTACTCCACGTAGATTCGCTGATGCCCGTTCATCATGAATCAATTGATTTATGTAATCTGTGGCAGTATTCGCCGCCGTTAGATAATTTGAGTAAAGATCATCACGTTCTGCTTCACCCTTGAGCGCTTTATCCCATTTATCGCGCCAGTCAGTGTTGTCCTGAGTCCTAATTCCACGATACCGATCTATCGCGCCAGCGCGGTCTTCAGTTAAGGAATTGAATGCCTGTTCATCCAATCCAACCCATTTATTCACTTCAGAATCCCATGCGACAGCATAAGGATCAGAATCTAACCCCAAAGCTTCAGCAGCATCAGAATAACTAGCGCTAGGATTTGCCATAATACCTGCTATACGCTGTTGATGCGCTATCTCTTCTGGGCTAGGCCCACTTGACTCTTCTGCGCCCCCGCTCATAAAGCTTTCCATCATTTGCTGCATCAATGCGTCTCTATTATAGTCCGCTTGCGCTTGTTGCCACCCTGCCATATAGTATGGATTATTGGCCCAAGGACCCCCATTAGCAGGATTAGCGCCGGGCTTAAAATGGGACATCCCTAACTGATACATAGATGCGCTATTATCAGTATGATGCTTACCCCCACCCATCGGTATCCTCCCGTTGTAATTGAGTTAACATGCATGCCGTTTTATCAGGCCCAGTAAGCGGTAACACTGTCTTAAAACGAAAACCAATTTTAATAACCATTATACAAGCTATCCTGTTAATCTTAGGTGTCATTCCTATCAATGTGTCTATCAAAAAGGAATCAGTGTCTTGCCAATGCATAATCTGAAATAAAACTTTCCGTATCATAGGAATCGACTCTTTAAGAGGCCGAGTAGGCATACTACTAAAGTGTATTAAATATGCCTTTTCCTGAATATGCTGCAGGGCAAAATCGGCTACCATGACTCCGTCTTCAATTACACCATACATCTGTGATCCATTATCGCGGATAACCTTAACAACGTCAGCCCAAACTGGATCCTGAACATCGTTAAATCTAGCCGCCAGCATCCCATGCATATACAGAGTCTGAAAATACGTCTGTACCACATCGGGGGATAACTGTAAAATGCCTTTTATCTCCATGAGTCTGAAGACCTTTGAATCTGCTCCATGAACTCCAAGGGATTGTACGATGCCTGGTCATGCCGTTCCAACATCTGACCTATGGCATACCGATCTAATCCCGTACGTTTAGCCAACTGTTCAACCCGAGGATCCACCATCGAATCAAAATCTTCAGCGAAAGTCAAAACTAGCGCGTCGGCCCTATCTGTAGACCGAAATCCCCGTTTTAATAAACTTTTCTTCGACTCCAGAGTTAGCTGCTCTTTTTCATTCTTTTCTACCATCGGCGCCGACAGATCTCGAATCAGCTTTTCATCTGGGGGTAACTGCGGTGGTAAAGCTTTATTACAGAGATACAGCCGCGCTCGGTCCCACATTTCAGTTTTTCTATTCGTATATTTAAGCGGATTCGCGGCTCGTCCTCCAAAATTTACTACTATAACTTTGGATCCATGCCCTAACTGAAGCAACCGAGACCAAACTGCTTCACCTCGCCCAGCGTCAATACAAACATAATCTATTTTTCGTTCAATGATTCTAGCCGATACTAATGAGGCTAAATCCATAGGATCAACCCCTCGTTGCGCCCATACCGGTCTTACAATTCGTCCTTGGCGCTCGCAAATTGCGGCATTATCCCCTTTTTCCGCATAGGCTGGGTCAACCCCCAACAATCGTGGGTAAGCTGTCTGGCTATTAGGAACCACCACTGTTTTTAAACAGATTTTTAATGACTCCAGTGGAATCAGTGTTTCTTCTGATGATGCCGTCCATGAGGTATAAAACTCTTGATCGATTAACGACTCTGCCATGCCGGCCTTTCGCTCTTCCTCTATATCCTCCTTAGACGGAAAACCAGTATCCTCAGCTGTCAAGTGCTCATAAAACCATTTTTTAGAACTTTTAGCAACCTGCGCTATTGCATAAAAGTGATTTATCCCTCTTGGGGTCCCATTAAACAGCGCCCAACCACCATTCTCAGTAAGCATTGGCCGCATATAACCCCAGATTAAATCCTTATGCAGTGAAAACTCGGTAAAAACCATTCCGACGAAATTACGGCCAACTAAACTATCTGGGTTATCAGAACCAAACAGCTGAATAGTACTTCCATTAGCTAACCACAGTTTCATTGTTTGATCTAAAGAGCGCTTAACAAGCTCTCTTGGTACATAGTCGATGAATCTAGTACCGGTTCCATCACGTCCTTCCCAGATGATACCTCGCATCTGATTAGCAAAAGGCGCAATATAAGCATAATCTCCTGGGCGCTGAAGCGCTTTAGCCGCTAGTATGTTAATTGCTACTAGATCTTTTCCGTTTCGACGAGGCCAAACAACTACCGCTCGAAGACCAGGTTTGGACTGCAGCATATAATTCCATAGCGGTTTCTGATAACTCCTAAGATCTACTATGGGCAATTTAACTTTCATGTGATATTATTCTGAATCTGTACTACTACTTTATTACCCTCTTCTAATTCCTGAGTCGAAACTTTTCCGGTGACTGTTTGCTGGCGTTCTTGGATAGCTGAAACTACTCGCATAATAGACGTCAGAGCCGCGGCGCTGCTCGGGTCGGAGGAGGATAACGACCCCAAAATAGCCATTGATTTTTCCAATAAAGTATCTTCTACAGCCGCTAAAAGACTTTGCTGCTGTAGTTGCCGGTAAGATGACATTATTAGGAGCTGGGCTTTAGCTCTGGCGTCTACTCCGCGAGCAAAATCTTCTAAAGTTTCTAAATCATCAGTCTGCGGTGTAGGAAAATTAAATTTGCGAGTCCAGGATTGTTGCTGAATTTCGGCTTTTAGGGACGCCTCAGGAAGTGAATAAAGTTCCGCGATTTCCTTGGTGGATCTACCAAGAAACTCATAATCAAATTTAGCAGCTCTGATAGTAGCAGGTAATATTGTTCCCATATTTGTATTATACACTATTTTTAAAAAAAGTAAAGGTCTTTGCCGCGTCCTATATATTATATGTGCACGCGCATATATAGAACTCACATAAAATAGCTAAATTTAAACCAGAATCAATCTGATTTCAGAATATTGTAACTCGTGTATTCATTTACGCGCTATATTATGTTACAAAGATTTTCAGAGTAATTTTGAGCTCAAACACTATTACGTTTAAGGATCCAAATTAGCTCTGCAATTTATTCTTCTTCACAGTTATTCTTCTAAACATAACTATGTTTAAGGATCCAAATTAGCTCTGTAATTTATTCTTCTTCACAGTTATTCTTCTCCACAGTTATTCTTCTAAACGTAGATATGTTTAAGGATCTAAATTAGCTCTGCAATTTATTCTTCTAAACGTAGATATGTTTAAGGATCTAAATTAGCTCTGTAGCTGTGAATCGACTATCCCTCCGGTCCGTCCGCCTAATTTTCCCCGGGCCCTCCTCTACTCGTCGCGGCTAGACTAAAGCCGCATTAAACTGTCAGCCGACCGTCGGGTATCTAACTAAACAATCATGAAGTAATAAATCCCAACCATTACCAAGGAGGTAAAAATGTACACCATGCAATGGTATACGCAACACAACGTTCATACTATAAACCTCAACTGCAAGAGTGATAAGGAGGCACTCAGCACTACAGTAGAATGCTTACGAAGTTTAATGTGCCTCGAACACAAATTCGGGGCGCACTATGAACTCTATCTTCAATTCACAGAATCAACCGGTCGTAAACGGCCTATTTTAAGTTACTATGGACAATGTATATAATAATCATGGTTCACTTACTATTAACCCTTATTTCTATCATCATCAACAGGAGGTAGCAAAATGGCACAAAAGAAAATAACTAAAGAACAATTTCTTAATAGTATCAACAAGTCGACTACTACAGCCAGGCCCACGCAGCTCTTTGAGTATCTCAAAACCAAGGGCGCCATTACAGAATCAGAAGCAATTAACATGCTCTGGCCAGATGACCAGAGGCCACACGAATTCAAGAAGAATTCACTTGCGAGTGTGTTATCACACGCCAGAAAGAAATACTTGGCTGGAATATCCAAGCACGAGGGCATGATCGTTCTCGAAGCGTATTGGGACGAAAACAAAGGAGAACCAGTCTACATCAACAAATAAACCACATAAGGAGGATCTCGCATCCTCCTCACTTTTTATTTTTGCTATTAGCCCTCAACTGCCATCCACCCAATCGCCCCTGTGGGTCGGTGAGGCATGAAAGCTAAACACCAGTATTTGTGTAGTCGCCCCTGTGGGTCGGTGAAGCGTAGAAGCCAAACACCATCTTAACATCAGCATAGTCGACCCTGTGGGTCGGTGAAGCGTAGAAACCAAACACCATCTTAGCATCGGCATCGGCATCGGCATAGTCGACCCTGCGAGTCAGCGGCGCTATGTGCATTAACCGCTATACTACACTGTGGCGTATAGAATATTGTTACTATACGAGCCTCTTTTTATTTTTGTTACTATACGAGACCTTTTAAAAATACCACAATGTTCTGTAATAATTCCATATACTTACGCGGTAGCAGCGTAAAATAAAGTGTTACAAATTTTTCAATGTGACGCAGGGCTTGTTTTTCTTACTTTTAAAAAATTAAAAATAAATAAAAATTCGCTTAATTCCATAATAAAATCAGTGGCTTACTCGCCGCGAGATTTGAGCTGTATTTCAAAAATCGTAGAAAAATAAAACAAATTTTTCTAATAATATCAGTTACTTAGATGTATATTTTTTATATTAGAGGGGTCAAAATAGCTCGTTATAGCCTATGCAAAAATGAATGACCATTCGTTTCTTCGGGTGTGGTACACAGCGCAGGCGTCCTGCCCGACGATTAAAAATCACGATAAATACACGATATTAAAAGTGTCAAAGCTTAAAAAAAGGTAAAAGTAAAACAAAATCACTTAAGCTGTTGATATTATTAAGAAAATTGCGATTTTCAACTTTATAAGTACTTGAAATCATTACATATTTTTTCGGGGCAATTCAGCCTGATAAAGTAAAAACTAGTGCATAAGTATATAATATTATTACAAATATCCAAATTACAAAAATTTAACGCAGCGTAACCTGCTGATTTTATTATGGAATCACGACGTGGTGCCTCCTAACCAATTGAAATTATTCGTGTTTTAAACATGTCTTTGATATTATTATAATAATTCGTAACCTACTAATATCATTGGAAGTTTAAACATACCTTTGATATTATTAAGAAAATAAAGCAAAAATCCTACAAGTAGCTAATATCATTAGGTAATTTATAACCCATTGATATTATTATCTTTCAATATTTTTAAAAAAAACCTGCTTTCTAAGCTGCTGATTTAGCATCCTTTTGGAGTTAATACACGACCAACTACAATTCTGTAATTATATTCTTTTATACTGATGAATACCCTAAAAATCTAAGTATTTAAAATAATTACAAAAATTTTTAGGTTTACACATTAAGAAAAAAGTGTTATTATAATTTTACATTAAAAATTCTTATCAAAATTTCACCCTAACCTCCGCCCAAAGAGGTATATTATGAAACAAACTTCTTACCTGCATTGGAGTAGACTAGAAACTCTGCTACAAACACATACCACATACGCACTAGATGAAGTGCGCAGATTCTTACGTCGTGGTGGGCATCGTATCCCTATAAGTCCACAAGAACAGCAAAAAATTTACGAGGATCAGTATAATAATATACCAATCGCTGAAACGGCTTTCCACCTTGGAGTTAAACCTTCTACAGTTTATGCGCAACGACGGAGATTGACTAATGCAAAGTGAACATACTAATCTAAACAAGTTATTTGGAAAGCGAGGCTTATCTAAAACGAAAATGTTTGTGCCGTGGATACCCCGAAAACACCCTAAAAAACCCGAAAAGATAATTAAGTTTCCGTTAATTCCAATCAATGAGCCCGACCGATTTATGTCCTGGAGTCAAATTAAACAGCGATCTAAAATTGGATTAGTTCTTACAAAAAATAAACCGTTTATTGCCTTTGACGTAGATCATACCTCTATCGATCAATTTGAAAAATTGGATAGCCTCGTATCCAAATATCCTACTTATATCGAATATTCTCCATCTGGTAACGGGTATCGTATTTTGTACCAAATCGACCCATCACAAAAAGCTAAATTGGCGTCTAAGCCAGTATTAGAGAATCCGGTTGACTCGCCTAAGCAGTTGCAATTATTTATCAGTACTGGATATGTCACATTGACCAATAATATAGTAACTGCTGACCCAAGATGTAGAATTGAAATTGCAGAAATACCAGTTGAAGCACTCACCCAAAATTGGCCTAAAGTTTGCCGTAAATCTGAATCAGACTCTGCCTCGGAAAATCCGGTTCCTAGTTTGACTGAATTACTGGATAACACCTTTGTAGATGTGGCCGATATTCATGACCAGCCCTTAGAAGAAATGGTTAGCCATATAGACTTTCGCTGGATTAAGCCGGTATCTAAAATGCCGAAATTGACTCCACTCAGTAGATGGCTGCTTATGGTTCGACTGGATGAACAAGACGCTGTAGAACAATATATATGTCGAATTAAAAATTGGAATCACTATGATTATTGGTTGGCGTGTTTGACTGCTATTCGGGCTACCTGGCAAGATTCACCTCTTCTACGAAAATTACTTATTGCCTGGTCTAAAAAAGATTTGGCATTTGAATCAGCTAAACAAGTGATTGATAAATGGGAATCTCTTGAAGTAACAAAAGAATCCGGAATCACCGCGGCGACTTATGGGTGGTTATATCAGCATTTTAGACCAGATTGGCCCGCAAAATCAGCTGCAGGAACGCCTAACAAAGCGGCGGAGTCGAATTATATTTATTGGTTGAATCTTACTGGTCTAAAAGTAGTTAAAGATGCACTTACTGATAAAGTCTGTATAAAAGGGGCGGACAGATTGATATTCCCAATATATTACGAAGACCTAAATGAACAATTGATGTTCGACTCAAGTAAACAAATCTTAGAAGACCAATTGCCCATATTGCAGATGCAATTTAACCAGTATGGACTTCAGCCCACATATCCCGAGATTCAACGAATTTTATATGATATAGCGAAACCAGACACCAGGCCGTTTTTTGCGCAGTGGCTTGATCAGTATCCATGGGATGGCCATGATTATATAACTGAGCTGCTAGACACCATTATTATACAAGATAAATATACTAGCCAAGTACCGACTGATATGTGGCGAACATTTTTTACTAAGATGCTTTATGGGGTATCTCGGTCACTGTGGCCCGATAATTTAGCGCCATATCACAGAAATGTAGCTATGGGTGGAGTACCTATTCTTATGTCAGCGGGGCGCGGTGGTGAAGGCAAATCAACTCTACCGTCTCTTCTATTTCCACATGAATGGAGTCATTTAGCGCAAGATCAGAATTTAGCGGCTTTAAATCTTAAATCTAAAGATGCTTTGATTACGCTCAAAGGTAAACTTATTGTCGGCTTGAGTGAAATAGATGTTCTTTTTGAAAAAACGAATCAAGCGATGCTTAAGGATTATATAACAAAAGCAGTAGACGTATATAGGCCTCCTTATGGAAAAGCAGCTATTTCGGTTCCTAGAACCGCGGTTTTTATCGGCTCGACTAATCATACTGAATTAAAATTTCCAGAAGGCGGTTATCGCCGATGGTGGGTTATGCCGATTAAATCTATAGATATTCCTAAATTACGCGAATTTAATAAAATACAGTTATGGTGTCAAGTTCGAGAAGTAGTTAAGCGTTTATCTCAGTCGGATCCAATGGGTCGAGCACCTTGGGAGTTAGATGATGAAACCCAGACTAGATTGACTGATATTTATAATGGGTTTCGCGCTAAATCAGATGCTGAAATTCAATTAGATGCCGTTTTACAAATCAACCCTCAAATAATTGAAACTCAGATTCGAGAATGGGAGACTACTCGAAGTAGCGTGGTAGATTACACTATAACTATTTTGGAGTTATGTAAGCATATAGATCAGATTCATGGAACCGATTTTTCAAGGCATCCGAAAAAAGTAGGCCACGTTTTACGCCGGCTGTATGCTATGCTAGAAGTTCCATCTGGTAGAAAAGGTAAGACTGAGGTTAAAAATGGATTTGTTAAATATGGTAATCGGCTACGTATATTTAAACCCACTGTAATAAATCCTTTTAGAGTTCAGGAAATTTCCTAGAATTTCATATTTACACAAAGAAAATAATTTATTATAATTTATTTATAGAAAGTTGGAATTTTTAATCTTAAGAAAGGAGGAACCGAATGAGTGCATTAACTAAATCTGATCTTGCTAATATATTAGAACTGCATCAAATGTGGTTAGAAGGTCGTGGTGGTGATTACGCGGATCTTCAAAAAGCGGATCTTCGGGGAGCAGATCTTCGGGGAGCGGATTTTCGGAAAGCAAATCTTCGAGAAGCAGATCTTCAAGAAGCGAATCTCCGGGGAGCGAATCTTCGGGGAGCGGATCTTCAGGGCGCGGATCTTTGGGGAGCGGATCTTCGGGGAGCGGATCTTTGGGGAGCGAATCTTCAAGAAGCAGATCTTCAAGACGCGAATCTTCAAGACGCGAATCTTCGAGAAGCGGATCTCCGAGGCGTGAATCTTCGGGGAGCGGATCTTCAAAAAGCGGATCTTCGGGGAGCGGATCTTCGAGAGACAGATCTAGATTATAGCTCTGGAATACCGTTTCACTGTGGGGGCACTAATATAGTAGCAGACAATAAATTGTTCGTTCAGTTGGTATATCATTTAACCCGGCAAATTTGGAATGATTTAAGTTCAGAGGCCCTAGATTGGTTAGCTGATTGCCCGGATGCGATATTAAATGGGTTATGTGATTACAGAACAGACATTGAGAGGATGTAATGAAATCAAGAGAAATTGTTGAACAAGTAATGGCTCAAAGTATAAAAGCGCTGAATTTATTAGATGAAGGCCCAATAAACTCTGAAGTATGCAGGCGATTCGCAGATACTTCTCTACACATTTTTCTATGTAGAGAAATTTTAACATGCCCGTCTTATTGGTCTAGCAGTAAATTGTTAAACGAAACAAGTAAAATAACAGAAGTGACTCGGAATATGTTGAATACTGCGTACGCGCAAGAAGAGTGGCGGGATTTTGACGTTGTACCAATTCTAATTGGAGTGGCGTATTGTTTGGATTTAATAACGGATCATAGTTACAATGCGGTAGCTTGGTCCTATAACGATGTTATGGACGCTTATGAAAATGGCTTTCATATCGGTTTAATTACTCTTTTATCTACTGTACAGGAGTCGTCATTATGATGCCTATTATTTACCACACTAAAATGAGCCCGTCGAGACTTCCAAGAATTTTAGCGTGTCCCGGGTCATTTCAACTGATTCAACAACTTGAATTGTCCGGGAAAATTCAGCAAGAACATATCGAATCAAGTTATGCTGTTGAAGGTACTATGCTACATATGGCGTTTGAACAACATATCTTTAACCATCCAGATTCCTGGGCACTTACTCCTGTAAATCATTCAGATCTTACGGTAGATCAATTATCAGCAGTTCAAGACTGCATTGATTATGTGGCGTCTGTGGCAAAACGTCGGTTGGATTTTTCAATGTCAGTTGAGAAACGAGTCTATCTAAAAGAATTAGACCCTATATTGTATGAAGTTGAAGGAACCTGTGACATAATCTTAGAAGCAGCTAATGAGATCCATATTATGGATGAAAAGTATGGCCAAGGAGTATGGGTCGACGCCAAAGATAATGCACAGTTATTAGCGTATTTGCTAGGTGCAATTCAATTAAAGCAGAATCTTAATTCGGATAAACGCTATTTTATTCATGTATTGCAGCCTAGAATGAATAATTTTCAGATGGTAGAATATACGGCGGATGAGTTGATTGGTTGGTTAAATAAGTTAACCCGTGGGGTTCAAACAGCGTATTCTAAAAATGCCCCTATGACTCCAGGGGAATCCCAATGCAGGTTTTGTGAAGCTTCAGTACTCTGTACCGCTAGATACGAGCGAGTTCAAGAAATAGCGCAAGACGTCTTTAAAGCCCATAAGAAAGTAGCCACGGTGTCTAATAGACAGTTGGCTGATTTATTAAAACGGGCTAAGGAATTTGAACGGTATGTCCAAGATGTTCGGCTATATATTTTCAATGAACTTCGACTCGGTCGGCCTTTTCCCGGTTTTAAATTAGTGGTGGGTAGATCAACTCGAAAATGGAAGGATCAAAGGGTCGCAGAACAATTTTTAGGGCGGCATCTGGAATTGGATAAAATTTATGAATCTAAAATGGTATCTCCTGCAAAAGCTGAAAAATTATTATCAAAGTCAGCACGCGCAGAGTTAGTTACATATATCGAGAAGCCAAAAGGTAAGCCGGTTTTGGCCTTTGAAGAAGACCGGCGTCCTGAATTAAAAGTACAAAAAGCTGAACAGGTATTTCAGAATTGTAAATCAAAATAAGCATTTTATGGTTTACAAAATAAACAATACGTGTTATATAAACATGTATTATTTTATTTCATTAACCCTATTTAAGGAGGATTATCATGTCTAAGGAACAAGATGTATTGGCGATGCTGAAAGAGGAGAAATACACTAAAGATGAAATTTTGGAGGCGACTCAATGTACCGCTGGGTCATTTAGTTCATATTTGTCCGCGTTCCGCAATGCGTCCAAATATACAGGGGCAAATATTTGTCCAGTTGAAGTAGATGGGGTCTTTAAAATGACTACTTATGATGAATGGTCTAAAGCTCGGGAGGCCTCAAAAGGAAATGGTCGAACTACTAAGGATCCGGCTGAACGGCTTCGTAGAGCTGATAAGCGGGTAGTTCGTTGTGCAAAAACCTTAGAAAATGCTGTGAACCGGCACGAGAACTTGGAGTCTGAAGAGACTGGTCTTAGGGTCGATTTGGCTGAAATCAATTTGAAATTGGCAGAATTGGAACAGGCTAAAGCGGAGGAAGTTGCGGAAAAGGCGGGTTTTGATATTGAGCAGATTCGTGAAGATGCCGCAGCAGTTACTGAAGTTCCGGCTGGTAAGTCCGAGAATATTCAGGCTGAGATTGTGGATGAGACAAAAGACTCTGAGTTTGATGAGTTTGAGTAATTAACCAAATGAGTGTCGATGACTCGGCACTCATTTATTTTTGGCTTAAATAAACGCGATTATGTTTGGAGGAGGATTAAATGAATAAAACTCAGGAGCCCCGAGAAAAATTGGATCTCGCCGTATTACCTCATGTAGCTACACAGTATATAACTAATGTAAAATTGTTACAAGATGTATGGCAAATTATGTCTTTCGGGGCAATGAAATACGGAGCGGATAACTGGAGAGAAACCCCACTTAATAAGTTTACCGGGGCCGCTCTACGCCACCAGTTGGCGAAGTATAACAGTGATGAACCTGACCCAGATACTGGTTTACCGCATGCGGCGCATTTGGCCTGTAATTGTGTTATTATTATTGAAAAATTAAATATTGAAAGGGAGGCCTTGGATCTCAGTATTATATCTTTAGGTCATTTAGCCAAAATTACTTGTCAGTCACAGTATCAAGTTGCTTCGGCTGCGCTGGCTGATACTTGGATAAAGCAGCTTCAGAAGATCAATAGATTATATCCGGAGGGTTAAATGCAGATTCAGAGCTATAATGATATAGTAGTTCGTTGTTTGCAATTTCCTTCTTACCCCGATTTATTAGTCGGAGAAGCATGTGGTCTTACTATGAATAAGACCATATATGATCCGCCAATATGTGGTAAGAAAATGCTACGATTTCTAATCAAAGCCGAGCATACTTCAGTGTTGGAGCATTGTTTTTGGACGTTTTATATCGAGGGTATAAGTCGTAGTTGTTTAGCTCAGATAACTCGGCATAGAATGGGTTCTTTTACCAGCGCCAGTCAGCACTATGCGACTTATGATGACATGCCGATGGTTGTAGAAGACCCGTCTACGGCTGATGCTAGTGCATTAGAGCATAGCCTTAACGCATATGTAACGGCTATACGTATCAAAGGCGCATCAAAAGAAGAAGCCCGGCAGTTACTGCCAAATGCTTGTGCCGTAAATCTAATGTGGACCGTGAATGCCCGTTCATTATTAAATTTCTTTAGGCTGCGACTTTGTCAACGTAATTGTAAAGAGATACAAATATTAACCGAAAAAATTCGAGTAGCCACCAAGCTTTACTGGAGGGATTTCGGTTTAGTTGCTGGGCCACCATGCTGGATGGATGGGAAATGTAACCAAGGAAAGATGTCTTGCGGCATAGTGTATGATCGGCAAGAGGAGGAGGGTTAAGGTGATTGGAAATCGGAATAGAATTCAACGATTTAAGCAGGAAGTGGGTACTTATTCAGTTAACCAATACGCGCTGGCGTTATTTATGGAAGTAGCTGAATTAGTAGAGTCATTTAATTGGAAACCATGGAAAGATATGGAGGTAGATCGCGAAAATTTAAAACGAGAAATCGTAGATGTAATGTTCTTCTTGTCCCATATAGCAGACGCTTATGAGATAACTAATGAAGAGCTAAATGAGAAATTTGACGAAGTTATGATTAACAATGAGCGGAGGTATATGTAATGATTATTGAGAATGTACGAATTGACTGGGCCTTTATTTTCGAGCCATCACGAAATAATGATAAATATAGTGTTTGCGTATTGATTCGAAAAGATGACCCACAATTAGCTAAGGTTCAGAAAGCAATAGCTGATACAGTAAAAAAAGGTATAGCTGCGGGTAAGTTCACCGAAGCTAATGTGAAAAGTCGAACTTTTAAACGCTGTCTTTGGGATGGAGATGAAGCTGTCGAGGCTGAAGAACGCGGAGAGCATTATAAAGGTTGCATGTTTTTTAACGCATATAACAAGAATCAACCTGGTATAGTTGATGAAAATGTTCAACCTTTAATGGAGTCTGATCGGCTATATTCGGGTTGTTATTGCCATGTTGATGTTAATTTCTATCCATACAATCATCCCAAAGGCGGCAAAGGTATTGGAGCGGGTCTTAATAATATCATGCTGTATAAAGAGGGCGAACGATTGGACGGCCGTAAATCCGCTACAGAGGCTTTTGAGGCGTTTGCAAAAGAAGACTCAGTTAGCGATTTTGAATAAACATCGAAGTCTTATGTATTGGGAGTGTTTTATGCTTGGGGCTACATTGTGGTCCCAAGCAGATATATCCATGGACTCTTTACAACTAATGACTGCATATACATGGAGAATAGTTAAATGACAAAGATAATCATAGACATGGAGACATATTCAGATGTGTCTATAAATGCAGGGTCCTATGCATATAGTCATGGGCGCGAAGTTGATATTATTTGCATGGCGTACCAAATAGATAATAACCCCATAGAAATGTGGCTACCTGGAAACTTATTACCGAAAGAGTTCCAAACGGCTGCTATTTATGCGCACAATGCTTTGTTTGAGTATAATATGTGGCAGATAGGAGTTCGAAAATATGCGTTTCCTGTTGTACCATTGACTCGATTCGTCGATACAGCTGCGTTAGCCTCGAGATTTACTTTCCCTCGTAAATTAGATATTGTCGCAAAAACTCTGGAATTAACACAACAGAAATCTTCGGCTGGACTCTCGTTAATTAAAAAGATATGTGCGCCGCACAATAACCGACGGCCAATAATGAATATGGATTATTCGGCGGCTGATTTTGAGGCATTGCTCGAATACTGTAAGCAGGATGTGGCAACTACATACGATTTAGTTAATACTTTACCGGCCGATAAACTATCAGAGTATGAAGATTGGGTGTGGCGATTTACTTGTTTTATAAATCAGCGAGGATTGCCTGTAGATACGGAAGTCTGTGAGAAAATCTACGATTATATTCTATCTTATGTCGATGAGATGCAAGGCCAATTGGCTGAATTGACTGATGGTCGAGTGACTAAGGCAACCCAGACTAAGCGCATAAGAGATTGGATAGAGTCTAAAGGGATTGAACTTCCTAACTTACAGGCTGGAACAGTGGAAAAGGTTTTAAAAGACTCTACGCTGCCTGAAAATGTACGCTTAGTCTTAAAACTTCGTCAAACATTGGCCCGTAGTAGTACTGCAAAATTTAAAAAGTTACTGTCTATGGCGTATAATGATCGTATTTATGATAATTTAATATACCATGGAACAGGGACCGGGCGGTGGTCTGGTTCTGGTTTTCAACTCCAAAATTTACCGCGGGCGTCGGTTGATAATCCAGATGATATGTTAGAACGGTTTAGGACTTTTCGTCCAGTTGAGGACCCAGTAAACATAGCCAAAGCATTGATTCGCAGTGTTATATGCGCGCCGGAAGGAAAAATGCTTCTGGTAAGTGACTATCATTCTATCGAAAATATCTTGACAATGTGGGTTGCAGACGAGCAAGAAGTGCTGCAAGATATACGAAATGGGATTGATTTATACAAGAAAATGGCTTGTCGGCTGTTTGGCTGTGAGTACGCTAATGTATCTAAGTATCAACGAACTGTAGGAAAAATCATTGTTCTAGGCTGTGGGTATCAAATGGGGTGGTTGCGCCTCCAAGAAACCGCCGAAAGTTGGGGGGTAACAATGTTTGACGAAGAGGCGCAGTATGCAGTTAATACTTATCGTGGAGCGCATCCAAAATTAAAAAAGACTTGGAAGCATTTGCAAATATGCGCGATAGCTGCTATTCAGAATCCGGGGGTGCCATATGAAACTAACAAATGCGTTTTTAAAACTACTATAGATCGGGCTGGTCGAAATTGGCTGTTGTTGACTTTGCCTTCTAAGCGTAAACTCTACTACTGTCAACCGTTTATAGAACAGGGTAAATACGGTCCTGAAGTACGGCATTATGGTATAAATCCGTATTCCAAAAAATGGGGGCCTAAAACTCTAACACCGGGGCGGCTTATTGAGAATATAATTCAAGGTATAGCTAGGGATGTATTGGTTGATGGCTGTATGGCCATAGAAGCGTTTATGCCTGAGGCGCTGTTGATCGGCCTGGTTCACGATGAAGCGATTGCGGAAGTGGCGGAAATTGATATAACAGATGATACTATCAACCGTTTTAATAACCTATTATGTACATCTTCTGATTGGTGTGATGCGCCTATCACCGCAGAAGGATGGATTGGGAAAAGGTATAAGAAATGATTACACAGTTAAATAGTTTTAATGGCTACACGAAAACCGATTCGTATTTCTATACAGTATTGGCTAGTACCTCTACTTTAGCATCCGCGTTGGCTTTAACTAATCTCGAATATGAAGTAGTAGAGCTAATGCATTGGGAGTTAACTCATAGAAACCGGCCGTCTTTTGTTAATAGAATCTATGGTAGATATTTACGTTTAACCCGGTATAGTAAGTTGAAGGAGTTATTAAAATGGCCTCTAACACAGAAAAAGCAATCGAGACCTATTTGACTCGTCGAGTCGAATGGCTAGGTGGTTTCACCCGCAAGTTCGTTTCATGGCATCGGGGAGTGCCAGACAGAATATGTTTTATAAATGGGGCGCATTTTGTGGAAGTTAAAAAAGCCACGGGTAAATTATCTAAACTACAGCGACGAGAAATTAAACGTATGCGAGAGCAAGGAGCCTCAGTATATATTATTAAATCAAAGGAGGATGTTGATGAGTTTTGCAGAAAGGTTGTTACAGATTAAAGATATTCGAGGGGTTGTACACAAGCAAAACGAGCTTAAAGCTTTAGATTTGGATAGGCGACTTCGGCCCATTCTGAGATTCACTTATGACCCCTTTATTCATTTTGGTTATACTATTCCTGAGTCAGAGGTTGGCTACGGAATACGAGAGTTACAAAAATCAGATTTAGATCTCTTAGAGCGAGGAGATCGGCTAGAAGCGAGTGATTTAACATATTGGAGTTATGAACTTTATAAGGGTATAATTCGAAAGAATTTACGAATTGGTATTGCAGCTAAAGGTATAAACAAAATATTCCCTGAATTGATACGCCAGCACGATGTTATGTTAGCTAAACAATTACATTGGGACAAGTTGCAATACCCATGTTGGGCTACCGCTAAACTTGATGGTTTACGCGGCATCTATCGAAACGGTAAGATGTATACGCGAAATGGGAAACGGATTTATGGAGTAGACCATATACTCAATGAGTTAGCACGGTTCCCATATAGGAATGTAGATGGTGAGTTACTTATACCTGGATCCGATTTTAATGAGAGCAGTGGGAAATTACGGTCCTTCAGCGTAACTCCTGACGCAGTCTATTATATTATAGATTTACCTAAAGATCGATCTACATTTTATAATAGGTTATTGCGGATTAAGGGGATGTCAGCGGCCAATGGCGTTTTACGCATGCCTGCAACTCAGCGATGTACGTGTGCTACAGATATTAGACAAGCATATAATAAAGCGTTGAAGTTAGGGTATGAAGGATTAGTTATTAAGCCATATAATTACCAATATGAAGCTAAGCGGTCCTATTCTTGGATGAAGATGAAGCCTGAATGTACTTTAGATTTACGTATTATAAATATTGAAGAAGGCGTTGGAAAATTCCAAGGGATGTTAGGAGCTATAGTCGTTCAGTATAACGGTAAAGAAGTACGAGTGGGTACGGGTTTTAATAACAGGCTAAGACAACTAATCTGGACTGACCCCGCTCAGTTTATTGGAGCCACGGCCGAAATAGGATACATGGAGCAGACTCATACTGGTAGTCTACGTTTTCCAGTATTTAAACGCATGCGGAGAGATAAATGAAATTACACCCATACCAGCGAAAGGCAGTAGAATTTGCTTTAGATAAAAAACAGGCTTATATGGCGTTAGATATGGGGTTGGGTAAGACAGCTATCGCCCTTGAATTTATACGCCGGTGTAAACAGCCGGCTATTGTCTTTGGCCCGCTACAGGCTATACGCAGTACTTGGCCAGAAGAAATAGCTAAATGGGCTCCAGAATTAACTTTTAAAATTCTGCATGGTTCGAGTAAAACGCTTCGAGACCACGAGAAATATGATATTCTACTAATAAATTACGAGGGTCTTAAATGGTTATCCACGCAGCCGTATTCTTTTAAGCCGCGGATATTTATCTTTGATGAGGCCTCTATGATTAAGTCACATAGTACTCAGCGGTTTAAGTTATTACGTCGTATGGAGCCACTGATGTCAGAATACCGCTTAGCTTTATCAGCTACGCCGGCTCCTAATTCATTGCATGATTTATGGGCGCAGTATCAGATTCTAGTCCCGCCTTACGCATGTGGGCTGGGCAAAAATATAACGGCGTTTAGGCGTAAATTCTGTAGAGCTATCTCCTATCCAGGACTGCGAGTAGTAAAATACGAAGTAGAACCCACAGCATACTCTGTTATTTATAAAACGATAGCTCCGGTAACTTATCGATTAGCGGCTAAAGATTATTTGTCAATGCCAAAATTGATCCAAAATAGGTATATGTGTAAGCTTAATGCTAACGCACGTAAAGCCTATAAAGAATTCGAAACCGAGTTCATTTTGGAGCTGAAACAAACTGAAATTGAAGCTGCAACTTCAGTATCATTAGGTATGAAATTACGTCAATTTGTGCAAGGTGGGGTATATGATGAAAATTCTAAATGGCATGAGCTGCATGACCTTAAGCATAAGGCATTACAAGATATTATTGATCGAGCCGCGGGTCAACCAGTTTTATGCGCAGTTCAGTTTCGGGGGGAATTGGCTCGATTGCGAGCTAAATTTCCGGCTGCGGGCGTTATAGCAGGAGGAACTAAAGCCGCGGATGCAGATAAGTATATTCGAGCATGGAATGCTGGTAAACTTCAGCTATTGTTCTGCCATCCTGCGTCTTTAAGCCACGGCGTAAATCTTCAAGCAGGAGGGCATATCATAGTATTTTTAGGCTTACCTTGGTCATATGAACAATATATGCAGTTGATTGGCCGTCTATATAGACAGGGTCAGAAACAGGCAGTAGTAGTTCATCATGTGTTAATTAAGGACTCTATTGATGAACACATATATACGGCTCTTAAGAACAAGGAGAAAGGACAAGCCGCGTTATTAAATTATTTGAGGGAGATTTATTTATGATTTTAGAGGATATTCGACGTTGGGGTCGTACTACTTGGTTAGTAGGTAAGTGGAATTGTCCATTTTGGATTAAATTAAGGTTTTGGAAAAGGAGGTTAGAAAATGAATATTAAAAAGCCGACTGAGCATGATTTCTTATTAGCAGATTTGCGTGCGGTATTAAAAACGAAAGCCGGACGAAAAGTGCTGTGGCATTTATTAGGGGTCTCAGGTTTATACGTGGATTCCATATACAAGTATGATGCGGGCCGACGTTCAATAGGGCTTATGTTATTACAGCTAATTGAAGAAGCTGATTCAACTGCCTATCCTCATATGATACTTGAATTTAATACAAAGGGTTTAAAGTAAAATCTAAATACGGCTAACGACAAAATTCAGGGGGTTGCAGATAAAAAGCAATTAGATTTGGAGGGATTATGAAGATTGAAAAAATTAAAGGCGTGTGCCCAAGGTTTGATGACAGCGTTGGCCCTCACGAAATAGTGACGTTAGGATTGAATATTGACGGAACTTTAGTAAATTTTGGAACTTTCTATTTCGGGCCGCGCATGGATGAAGACCATGGGAAACTCTTTGAGAAATTTGAGAAATTTATTGATGAGTGCGTTAATCGATTTTCAGCATAACGACAAAGTTGACGGGCGCCTATCCGGCGCCCGGTAATGTGGAGGAAAAGATAATGATTGAAAAGAAGGATGAAATCGCACCTGGCAAAGCGTCCCTTCCATGCGATTGTTATCTTTTATTGAGGAGGATTATAATGAAAACACCTGAAATATTGTTACCGGCCCTGCGTCAATATCAACATAATGATTGTAGTGGCTTTATTGCCGGTTTTGACCATGACACAACGACGAGAATAGTAATTTTAATGCAAAAAGCATTAGAAGCGCAAGAAAGATTACTTATATCGTATCGTACCGGCAAGCAGCCGGCTGAGTGGGTTTTTCAAGCAATTAAAAATATAAGAAAAGCAGGTTTGTTAAAATAACGACCAGCATGAGGGCGCCATGCAGGACAAGGCGAAGTGATAAATAAGACAATCGCTGGATCTGCCGGGTAAATCGCCAGGCGGCAAGCGCCCCTTTCATGCGATTGTTATCTTTTTAATTTGGGAGGAAGTTTCATGGAAACATATCATAAGATACAAACAGTTTTTAAACGCGACCCTAAAACTAAATTTAAGACATTGCTGGAAGGTGATTTTTCATTGCCTGAATTTGAGTACCTACAAAATAATAAGTGGATTTTTACAGAGAAGGTTGATGGAACAAATATCAGGGTTATGCATAATGAAGGAAGGATAACTTTTGGGGGTAGAACCGACAGGGCGCAAATACCCGCAAGGCTGGTGGAAAGATTGAATGATACTTTCTTGCCGTTGGCGGATAAATTTGCTAATATTTTCAATGCAGCCCCTGTTTGTCTTTATGGTGAAGGATATGGGGCAAAAATACAAAAAGGCGGTGGAAATTACCGCAAAGATCAAGATTTTGTGTTGTTTGATGTTAAAATTGGTAATTGGTGGTTGCGGAGAAAAGATGTCGAGGACGTTGCTCGTAAACTTGGCATTGACGTTGTTCCTATCATTGGAGAGGGAACACTTGCGGACATGGTAAACATGGCCAGAGAAGGTATTATTTCTTTCTGGGGCGACTTTAAAGCTGAAGGGATTGTGGCCAGGCCAGCAACGGACATTTTTGCAAGGAATGGAACTCGCCTGATTACAAAGATAAAGAGCCGGGACTTCTAAAAGGAAACCGAACAGAGTAATAAGTAGAAACTTTCCACTTATTGCAATATCAACCATTCTCCATCTTCTCGGCGAGCTGCCCGTACCTGTTGTGCAGTTCACGGGCGGCATCGCTGTCTAAAAGCTCATATTTTGCTCGGTCCCAATTTTCCTCAGACATCGCGGCTAACATCTTTTTAAATTTAAACAGGCCATCAATCCCAAGATTAAACGCCATGTTAATAAGAACGTCCTGTCGGTTACGGGACAACCTGTTCCAGAATTCAAGCCGATAAGATAGTTTTTCCCGTATATCATCTATAGACCAAAGGGCGATATAACGGGCCAGTTCTTTGCTCATCCCTGCGTCAAGATTTAAGCCGATACCTATGGTTTTGTTTCCATTAGTATCTTCATAAATAAACCGCTTATACCCTTCATCACATTCAATTTCATCAAGCAGCTTATTATACATCCTGCACCACCTCCATACTGATACACTGATTAGGGCAAAATTGCTCCGCCAGTTCAGCAGCGTCTATTTCGGGTGAAGTCTCAACAACAGTAATCCCGCCATTCTTTTCAAAAAATCCAGGCAAATAGTTTTCACACAGCCTGCAACACGACCCATTACATGCTGGGATGTCGGCTTTTACAATATATGTCATGGCCTGTTTAATATCCTCATTTTAAGTTTTAAAGCGTCCATTCCAATGTGAGTGTTCCAAGATTTCCACGACCTGAGATGCCCCATGATAAAATGACATCTCCGGCATAGGATGATAATGTTTGTTTGTTCAAGCTCTTTTGTGGGATCAACGTGAAGAGGTACTTTGTGATGCGCCTTCAATCTCTTCACGCTCAAACAGGCTGAACAGTACGGGTGATCTTTTATCAGCCTCTTGCGTAGTTTCCGCCAATAAGGAGACCGCTTCGGAGCACGGGTAACAAAATCTCTGTACCATCTCAAATCGTTACCGCCTGCATTTTCGGTTTAATCACTGGACTGATTCCTACATGATCCGGATTCATCCGCCACGTCGGCATTCGCTGAAGCTGATACCCGGCAGTTTTACAAATTTCCCCAGTCAATTCGGAACATATCCACCGGCCATTCTCTTTGGCAGGTTTCCTGGTTAGGAACTTGATAATCAGTGACCAGTCATATTTATGCCCTACCTGCTGCATGGCAAATTCCATGGCCCGGTCATATGCGATCTCTGTCACTTCAATTTCAAAAATATCTACCCTTGTTCCAGGATGGTGGTTTACGGATAAGCAGGAAATCAGGTCATGCTCTTCTACTTTAACAACGCCCTTAAATCCCCATGCCTCGACAAGTACAAACTTGTCACCCTCTTCTTTTGGCGGGAATACTACGCAAGAATGAGACCATTCGGAACGGGTAAATAACTCAATTCCTCGTGATAATAGCCCGATGCCACGGTATTGGCCGATATAGAATTTCACAGTTCAATACCAAGTTTTTTCTTGATATAAACGCCAAGACCAAGGACAAAAATAGCCAGCGCAGCCAAACCAACAGAGCGAATAACTGTGCCCAAAAAACCCCACTTTATATTATCAAAACGATCAGCTATTGCCATTAAGTCACGCACAAACCGTCTTTCCTCCTGGAGTTCAACAGGGTCAATACCAAGGGCACATGTAGAGGTGTTGTTTTTCAGCTCGTCGGCGATAGCTTTTGCCAGTTCTTCATAGTTCCTGCGTTCATGCACCATTGGTTTATTCTCCCTTTTCAATCTCTTTCTTTTTTAGGCTGGTGCGAAGATAACTATACCATGCCCATATAGCTGTAGCATAAGGGAGCAATACCTTTGACCAGTTTGATGCCTCTTTGATGACGTTCGCTAAATAGGCCGAAACCTGATCAGGGGTAAACGGGACTTTGCCAAGACTGGATGCGACGGCAAGAATAACCCCGACAATCATCATGTTTTTTGCCAGCGCATATTCAGACGTGTTCTTTCCTTCTTTCATTATTATTTCTCCTTTTTAACAATGACCTGCGGCGTGGCTGTCACACGAGCAAGTGGGAGTAAGCTGCCATCTTATTCCATTCCAGAATCCTCCTGACCCGCATGATGCCGGTTTCGGCGGCGTTCCTGGAGGTAAGGTTTCACCGGAAGACTCTCCACAGTTTCCATTACTGCATCCTGGCGAATTATCCCGATGGCCCTGGTCCATTTTTGGGCCATTGGCAGTAATAGTTTGGTCGCGGCCCGATTGGTTATACGACCCGGTATTTTGCACCGGCCCATTGTATTGGTTGGTCGGCCGGTTAGCCACTGCCTCCATAGAGCCAACAATAGAGGTTGCTGCCCACGTTCCAAACCCCCATGGTGTGATTGTCTTAATCGCCGTATCAACAGTATGCCAAACAGGATGGTCATGGAGATCGGCAGGAGCATGGAACTGTGGTGCTTCCCTAAATGATATTTTACTTGGTAGGTAGGCAACAACACCGTTAATCTTAACCTTTGCAAAACTCATGTTGAAACCGGATGCTTTCGTCTGCTTAGTGTATTCGACGTTTGCAACATTCCAGGCGTTATATTTTTCATGTGTACGATAGGTAGAGGCATTCCCCACTGTCTCCGCCGTTTTCTTGACGATCTTACCGGATGAATCAATTACCTCTGTTGATGGGATATTGATTATCCCTGATGAACACCCGCCCAGCATGAGCAAGATTATTAACAAAGCTGTATATCGCATATTCTCCTCTCATTTAATGAATCATCATTATTGGAACTGCTCCACAGTTGAAAGCCGAGCCACCCTCTGACCATGATAATGCCGAATATTTGATAAGGGTGTTGGAATCAGTCGAATCATGATATTTAAAATATGTCCCATTTTTGAAATATGAGTGCATACCAGCCCAATATCCGATGTCAAAGCCAATTACTTTTTGCACACCGTCTATCCACACACTGAGTTTATTATATCCCGCCTGCAGTTTATATGTAAACTCTGTGCCCAGTGGCATTGTCCCCAAGTCAAACGACTGATAAGTACCTGAGTCAACAGATAAGTTTGTGCGGATAAACGCCCATAGGTGACTAGTCTTCGAG
>Ga0256833_1000667_pt1 | contig 26352 bp, 27 predicted proteins | sample 356284metaG_FD_190535 | JGI IMG/M metagenome (GOLD analysis project Ga0256833, IMG submission 190535) | Hydrothermal vent microbial communities from Mid Atlantic Ridge, Atlantic Ocean - 356-284 | ecosystem: Environmental > Aquatic > Marine > Hydrothermal vents | place: Atlantic Ocean: Mid... | reverse complement strand
AACATGTGGTGGTTATGGCTCATTTTTCACACGCCTACTACGACGGTGCAAATATCTATTTTACATTTGCGGGATTCAGGGATACCCAGAGAGAGGCAGAAGAGCTCTACAGAGAAGTCTGGAGGGATGCGTTGAAAGCGTGTACTGAACTTGGTGGTACAATAACCCATCACCACGGAGTTGGTGTTTTAAAAGCGGCTTTTATGGATAGAGAGTGGGGCAGGGGAATTGAAATTATTAGAGGTTTGAAGAGTGTCATTGACGAAAATAACATATTCAATCCGGGAAAACTTGGCTTATGAATGTCAAACTCAGTGAGTTTAAAATATTAACATATGATGGTGAAAAAATTGAAGTTGAGGTGAGCAGCATAGAAGAACTCTCCTCTCTACTATCCCTTGCCAGAGAAATGAATCTCCCCATCTACACCATACCTGTTGATGATAGTATAGATAGAGGAATATGGGTTTATCTCTCTCTCAGTGATGTGCCCTTTGTTATTAAAAAAACATCCATGCTCGTTTCCACACCTCTTGACATTGAACTGGACGATTTTCAGGGGAAACTTGTTAAAGAAGGTTTAACATGGGGTCATTATCCCCTCTTTTCTTCGGGAAGAAAAACATTGAGAGAGTACTTTGCCATTGGATTCGGCCTGCAGAATTCAACATTTTTCTCCCGGAGTAGAGATTTTTACACCTCGGGTTACTTTATGCTCCCCGATGGTCGTAGATTTAAAACTGTACTCACTCCGAGAAGTGCAGCCGGTCCCGATGTGGGAAGGTTTCTCATGGGCTCATGGGAAACACTTGCCATAGTCCTTCAGCTGAATACAAGGGTTTATCAGATGCCCCCTTCCTACCTTGAAGCGGCATTTTCCTATTACAGATGGAGTGATCTGGTAGAGGAGGTGAAGGAGATTTTTGCCAGAAGGACCACCCCTGATCATTTGCTCCTTGTCCCTGAGGCGGTTCTTGATGATTTATTTGGCAATGATCATCCTGATGGAAATCTCGTCCTGTTAAGATTGCCTGTGTATGATGAGAAGTTGAGTGAACTCAGATTGAGATTTGTTGAAAAAATCTTAAAAAGAGGAAAGAGGATTCCCGAGGAGGAGAGTGCCCATCTTTTCAGAAAAGCCCTTGATCACTTTGAAAGATCACCCGCCCTCAAAATTTACAGTGCACTGTGGAGCAGAATAAAGGAACTTGGTGGTCACAGGATCGTAATTTCCGGGTGTGATGTGGAGGGAGCTGGTGTTATTCCCCTCGATGGAGAGGAATTTGATGATTTAACTATGACATACCACTACGACATTAAGGCAATGGTGAAGGATTTTAAGAAAAAGTTTCCCGTTTTTTACAATATCTTCACTCAGCTGAAAAGAAAGCTTGACCCTCACAATCTTCTAAATCCCCATATTCTGGAGGTGTAGAATGGAAGATCCAAAAGGTGGACTTGAAGAGTTTGGTCCAAAATTTCGCTGTACAGTATGCGGGTACATTTATGATCCCATGGAGGGAGACCCTGATCGTGAGATACCCTGGGGTACACCCTTTGATAAACTTCCAGAAAACTGGACATGCCCCAACTGTGGGGCACTTAAAAGTGCTTTTGAACCGCTGGAATAGGAGATGCTGAATGTGTGGTATAGTTGGCTATATTGGTGAGGGAGACGCACAGGAAATACTGATTGATGGTTTAAAGAGACTGGAGTACAGAGGTTACGATTCTGCAGGCATAGCGGTGTATGATGGAGAAAAGCTTGTGATTAAGAGGACAAAAGGGAAAATAAGGGATCTTGAAAAAATATTACAGAAGGAGCCATTAAAGGGAAAAATAGGCATAGCACATACCCGATGGGCAACACATGGAAAACCCTCAGAGGAGAATGCGCATCCCCACAGAGTTGGTCCCATTGCAGTGGTGCATAACGGTATTGTTGAAAACCATGTTGAGTTGAGAAGGTGGCTTGAGGAAAAGGGTCACACCTTTTCCTCGGAGACGGATACGGAAATATTTGCACACCTCATAGAGGATCGTGTGAAAAAGGGGGAAGATTTCCTTGAAGCTGTTCTCTGGACTTTGAAACAGATAAGAGGCTCCTATGCCATCGCAGTTATCAACGAAAATCAGCCAGACAGATTAATAGGTGCAAGAAGTGGAAGTCCGCTGGTGCTTGGTCTGGGAGATGGTGAGTATTTTCTCGCTTCAGATATTCCTGCAATTCTCTCCTACACACGGGAAATGATTTTTCTTGAGGATGGAGATGTTGTGGAGCTGAAAAGAGATGGTTACAGAATTGTTGACCTTGATGGTAATCCCGTAGATAGAGAGGTAAAGAAGATCAGCTGGGATCCCAGTATGGCGGAGAAGTCTGGCTACAAGCATTTCATGCAGAAGGAGATTTTTGAACAACCCAGAGCCATTGCAGATACATTAACGGGCAGAGTATTTACCAATTCTGGAGAGATTAGATTTGAATTTTTCAACATGGATGAAGATTTTGTTAGAGCCATTGAGAGAATAACCATAGTTGCCTGTGGTACAAGCTGGCATGCTGGATTAATTGGAAGATTCTATCTTGAAAAATTTGCCCAAATTCCTGTTGAGGTGGAACTTGGGAGTGAATTCAGATACAGAGATCCCATCATTGCAAAGAAGCATCTGGTTATAGGTATCTCCCAGTCTGGTGAAACTGCAGATACCATTGCCGGCCTGAAGGCAGGAAAGGAGAAGGGTGCCAGGATTCTTTCCATATGCAATGTAATAGATTCTTCCATTGCCAGGATGTCAGATGATGTACTGTACACCCATGCTGGTCCCGAAATTGGAGTTGCATCAACAAAGGCTTTCACAACCCAGATAGTAACCCTTTTCATGCTCGCCCTTTTGCTTGGTAAAATTAGAGGGATTGTTTCTGAAGAGGAAGTTAAAGAAAAGATCGAGAGATTACTCCAGTTGCCATCTTTTGTGGAGCAGGTCCTCAAAAACGATGATTTGATTGAGAATATTGCAAGGAAGTATTACAGATATCAGAACTTCCTCTATCTCGGAAGACACCTCAATTTTCCCATTGCACTGGAGGGAGCTCTTAAACTTAAAGAAATTTCCTACATTCATGCAGAGGGGTACCCTGCCGGTGAGATGAAGCATGGGCCCATTGCGCTTATTGATGAAAATATGCCTGTGGTTGCAGTGGCGACTCGCTCTTCCGTTTATGAGAAAATTTTCAGTAACATTGAAGAGGTGAAGGCAAGAAATGGAAAAGTTATAGCCCTTGCCACACAGGGTGATGAAAGAATTAAGTCTATTGCTGATGATGTAATTTATCTTCCCCATTTAACCGAGGAGTTAAATCCCGTTATAAATTCAATACCTCTTCAGCTTTTTGCGTATCATGTTGCTGTATTGCGTGGCACAGATGTTGATCAACCAAGGAATCTTGCAAAGAGTGTAACTGTAGAGTAACAGAATGAAACCATTAAATGTGAAGAGACCTTCTCTGAAATTGAAAGGTATTTTTCCACCTCAAACCCAGCCAATAATCTTTGCCTTCATTATTGGGATTCTGGCTGCTCTGGGAAACATCATTCTCAGGTTCATTGTTGAGGGTATGGAAAAGCACTTTTTAATACCACTGGAGACTGCAGCAGAGGGGAACATTTCTGTGCGGCTCCTGATAATTGCTGTGCCTGTTGTTGGTGCAATTGTTCTCTATGCCTTTGTGAGGGCTTTTAAAGTTAAGAGTGTTGGTTATGGCTTTCCATTTTTTCTTGAAAAGGTTAATCTGAAGGGAGCGGTTATTCCATTCAGAGAAATAATTGAACAGATCATTGGTCCTGCCATAACTCTCGGTTTTGGTGGTTCTGCTGGACTTGAGGGTCCATCTGCAAGGATTGGTGGCGGGGTGGGTTCAGTAATTGGCCAGTATACTGGTGCCTCAGGTAAAAGAATGAAGCTGTTTGTTGCCAGTGGTTCAGCCGCCGCCATCGCTGCAAACTTCAATGCCCCCATTGCCGGTGTATTTTTTGCCCTTGAAATAGTTTTAGTTGGTGAGTATGAACTTGAATCCCTTGGTGCCATTGTTATAGCATCTGCCATGGGAACCGTGATGTCAAGGGCGGTTTTTGCCAATCACCCCATTTTTGATATACCCCAGTACACCATGAAGAACCCCATCGAGCTTCTTTACTATGTTGGTCTGGGACTCTTCGTTGCCTTTTTTTCAGTTTTTTTCATAAAGCTTTTCTACGGCGTTCAGGAGTGGCTTGATAAGTTCTGGAAAAAAATGGGTATTGAATCTTTACTTGCAAAGCTTATTCTTGGTTTTTTAGGGGTTGGTATAATCGGTTTCTTTACACCTCATGTTCTGGGTGGAGGTTACTTTTTCATTCACAAAACATTGATTGGGGGCATTAGCCTCTGGCTTCTCGTTGCACTCATTTTTACCAAAATGATTGCAACTGCCCTGACACTCAATTCCGGTGGAATGGGCGGGATGTTCGGACCTGCAATTTTCATAGGAGCAGTTGTTGGTGGTGCGTATGGTGGACTTTTAAATCTCATTACTCATTCGGCTATTTCCCCTGGAGCCTATGCCACAGTTGGTTTTGGTGCCTTTCTGGCCGCTTTAACACACGCTCCCTTTACTGGAATATTTCTGCTTTTTGAAATGACTGGTGATTATCAGATAATGGTTCCCGCCATGATAGCAAGTGTGATAGGTGTAATTGTTGCTCAGATTCTTCATCCCTATTCAATTGATACCCATGCTCTGGCAAAGAAGGGTATTTTCCTTGAGGCCGGTAAGGAAGTTGGAGTTCTCGGTGGAATTAAAGTTTCCGATATTGTTAAACCCGGCTTCGTTCCAATTTCTCCACATACCCCCCTGAAGGAGATTCTGAGACTCGTCACAGAAACTGAGTTCCCATATTTTCCCGTGATCAATGATAAAGGTGAACTTGTGGGGATCGTTTCACTTCAGGATATAAGAAGTGTGCTTCTGGAGGGGGAGGAGCTTGGAAATCTGGTCGTGGCAGAGGATATTGCCACAAAAGATATAATTTCAGTTGAACCACACGATGATCTGAACAAGGTTCTGACGAAGTTTGCCATTAAGGATCTTGAAGCACTGCCAGTTGTTACCATTGATAAAGATGGGAAAAAGAGGCTGGTGGGTTTTGTAAATCGTGGTGATGTGATAGCCAGGTACAATCAGGAAATTCTTCAAAAATACTCAGAAGCTGGTGGGGAAAGTGGAAAGGAAGGTTGATCTCAGGAAGGTTCTCAATCCCTCCCAGTATGAGGCTGTTACCACTGTGGATGGTCCACTTCTTGTCCTTGCTGGAGCTGGTAGCGGGAAGACGAGAGTTATAACTTACAGGATCTACTATCTCATCAATGAAATGGGGGTTCCACCTGCCAGCATACTGGGAGTAACCTTTACCAACAAAGCTGCTGAGGAGATGAAAGAAAGGGTGGTGAATCTATGTGGGAGAGATGCAAGGTATGTAAACCTGATGACTTTTCATTCTCTCGGCAATAAAATTTTGCGTGAAACTGCACCGCTGATAGGGCTTGAAAGCAATTTTACCATCTTTGATCAGGATGATCAGAAGAGCCTTGTAAGGGAAGTGATAAGAGACCTTGGTCTGAGTACCGAGTATTATGAAGCTGGTAGCATTGTTAACATGATCAGTCGTTTCAAGAATGAGGGGAAATTGCCTGATGACATTTCCGTTAAGGAACTTGATCCAAATATTGTCAGAATTTACAGAAATTATGAAGAAAAAATGAGACAGAATAACGCCCTTGACTTCGGGGATCTTCTCCTCAGAACATACATCCTTTTTGAGGAAAATCCGAAAGTGTTGGAGTATTATCAGGATCTCTACCGTTACATACTTGTTGACGAGTTTCAGGATACCAATTTCATACAGTATGAAATCATAAAAATGCTTGCTGGAAAGCATAAAAATATCTGTGTTGTGGGGGATGAGGATCAGACCATTTACACATGGAGGGGAGCGGAACCGGATAATGTTTTCCAGTTTGCCAGAGATTTTCAGGGAACAAAAATAATAAAACTTGAGGAGAATTACAGGTCAACGGGGAAAATTCTTGAAGTTGCAAATACACTTATTTCAAAAAACAGAAAAAGAATGGGGAAAAGGCTCTGGACCAGAAATCCACCGGGAGAGGAGCCTGTTCTCAGAGCGTATGTTGATGAAATTCAGGAGGCCTCATGGGTTGCTGATCAGGTAATGAACCTTGCCAGATCAGGTTACAGTTTCAAAGATATGGCGGTGTTTTACAGGATGAACTATCAGTCAAGGGTCCTTGAAGAAGAATTTGTGAGGAGGAGAATCCCCTATCAGGTGGTGGGGAATCTCAAATTCTACGACAGAAAAGAGACAAAGGATATAATTGCATATTTGAGGGTTATTTACAATCCAAAGGAGAATTTAAGCCTTTCCCGAATTATCAATGTTCCCCCCAGGGGAATAGGGGAAAAAACTTTTCAGGAAGTAAAAAGAATTGCTGAAGCACGTGGTATTTCCTACTGGGAAGCCATTGAATTGCTTGTATCCGGTGGCGGAATTGCAGGAAGAAAGTTGCAACCCTTTTACTTCCTCATTTCCAGTTATCTGGAAAAAAAAGTGAGTATGAATGTTTATGAAATGGCAATGGAATTGATTGAGGATCTGGAATATGATGATTATCTATACAGATATGATTCTAAAAACGCTGAGGGAAGGATTGCAAATGTGGAAGAACTCCTTGCGTCAATGAAGATATATGTTGAAAATACAGATTCTCCTTCACTTGGTGATTATCTTGAGAAAGTAGCTCTCATCAGTGATGCCGACACAATAAAGGATGAGGACAGTGTTTCCCTGATGACCCTCCATGCCTCCAAGGGACTTGAATTTCAGGTGGTTTTCATAGTGGGACTCAGTGATGGAATACTCCCACATGTCAGGTCCAGAGAGAGTGAAGATGAACTTGAGGAGGAAAGAAGACTCTTTTATGTGGGCATTACCAGAGCCAGAGAAAAACTTTTCCTCTCCTATTCTTCTACAAGAAGAACATATTATGGTGCTACAGAGCAAATGGAACCATCAATTTTTCTGAGAGAAATAGGGCTGGTTCCTTTAAAATCACAATTGGCTGGAAGAGAAGAATCCCGGAGACCGGTGGAGATGAATAACCAGAGAATCAGGGGAGGAACCATAATCAACCATCCAAAGTGGGGTAAGGGGGTAATTGTTAAAATTGATGGAAGTCGTGTTACCATTCTCTTTGAAAGTGTTGGAGAGAAACTTCTTTCCCTGGAATTTGTTGAAAAAATTGCAGGAAAGGATTAAAATATTTATCTGAAATGACAAAAAGAATAAATCTACTTTTCCTCTCATTTCTGTGCGGTGTTGCTCTTTTCCTTTCGTTTTCCCCTCTCCATTCTGAACCTGAAGGTGATAAGGTCAAAGTAGTCAGAGTGGTGGATGGGGACACCATTGTTGTGAGATTCCAGAATGGAAGATATGAGAAAGTCAGATTAATTGGTATAAATACTCCTGAAACTGTTGATCCCCGAAGACCGGTGCAGTATTTTGGAAAGGAGGCTTCAAAATATACAAAGAAGCATCTCCTTGGTAAAACTGTATACCTGCAGTATGACTGGCAGTTGAGGGACAAATATGGGAGACTTCTTGCCTATGTTTTCCTCCCTGATGGTACTTTTTTCAACGCAAAAATAATCAAAGATGGTTACGCCTTTGCTTTTACCAGATACCCGTTCAAGTATATGGAACTCTTTAGAAAACTGGAGAGAGAAGCAAGAGAACATGGGAGAGGATTGTGGGGACCTGGCAGTCCATACCTGAAAGAGAGAAAAAAGCACAGGAAGAAGAAGTGGCACGGAAAACTCTACAGGTTTGACAGAATTCTGGGTAAGTATGTTGCTTCCAGAAGAGGAAAATATTTTTACTCCCCCTATTGCAGGGAATCAATGAGGATAAAACCCAAAAATCGTGTATGGTTCCAGACATGGCAGGAGGCAGTGGAGGCAGGTTACAAACCCCACTGGTGCCTGAAAAAATTGAGAAGATAGCCTCCAGTAAAATTCTGGTGGTAGATACAAGTGTCCTGTTTTACCTTACAAGAGCGGGGTTAATTGAGAAGGTGCTTGAATGCTGGCATGTTGTTATTCCTGAGAGTGTGAAGGTTGAGAGTTTGAGAAAGGGTTGCAAAGAAAGTGTGGTTCTCAAGAAACTTATTGAAGAGGGTAAAATAGAAGTGAGAAAAGATTTTTGCTCTTTTCCCGCTGAGGATGATGTCGTTAGAATTGCTGTGGGTGAAGGAATTCCCATGATCGTTGATGATGGTCGTATAGTTAAGGAGGCTTTCAAAAGGGAAATTTTATTTACCAGTTCACCAATGATCCCCGTTCTTCTCTTTTTGAAAGATAAACTTGATTTTGAAGAAACTGTTGAAAAGGTTAATGAGATACTTGAAAGGGGCTATTTTGGAGAAAATGTAAAAAATTTTATGAAAGAAGTTTTGAATTTTTACAGGGGGCTGTGATGAAAAAGTATGGATTCTGCATCATAGGCGGCGGTGTGGGGGGACTGGGATTTGCCGATGGCCTTGTGGAGAGCAAAAGGGATGATTTTATTCTTCTGGAAGGAAGGGATGAATTCATGTACACACTCACATGGTTGAAGCATGTGAAAAAACATTCCGGAATCTTCCAGAAGGATTACACAGGTGTGGAGTTCAGAGATGAGTTGCTCAGGAAAAAGAGGGAAGAAGGAAAATTTGTGAGAAATGCAAGGGTATTTGACATTGATACCCGAAAAATGAAAGTGAGCTATTATCACAATGGCGAAGTGAAGGAAGTGGAGTGTGAGAATATAGTGCTGGCGGTGGGTGGAGTCCCGATAATTTATGGAGATAATTTGCTTGCCGGTTACAGAGGGGCAGGGATTTTTTCCGCGTATCAGGTTGGGGAGATGCTCGTTCACTACGATTTTCTTCCCGGAAAAAGGATGGCAATTTATGGAGATAATGAGTATGCCATTGATCTTGCCTATCTTTCCATTGATTGTGGCTTTGAACCGGTACTGATATTTAAAGGAGATCATCTCCCTGAGGGTACGGAGAAAATGCAGGTCATAATGGGGAGAATAAAAGAATTAAAGGGGGGATTGAGGCTTGAGAATGTGACCCTTGATACGGGAGAAGTTGTTGAAGTGGATACCCTTGTGGTGGCTGGAAAATTTATCCTTGAGAGAGGCTGGAGGGAAAAGTTAAAGATTACATGGGATCTGACGAACTGGAGGGGCATCTCACCTGATGAAAGATTGATTCTCACTGGTGATGCTCACAGGCCAGACTTTGATTTTGCACTGCAGTATGAAACTGCCTTTGAGAAAGGAGTCGAATATGGAAAAAAGTAATTTTGATGTGGTCATAATAGGGGCAGGTATAACAGGAAGCGGTATAGCCTATGAACTGAGCAAATTACAACTTTCCATTGCGATTTTGGATAAGGCTCCTTTCCCCTTTCAGGGTGCCAGTAAGGCCAATTCAGGGATAATTCATGCCGGATATGATGACCCTGATGGTTCAATGAGGGCAAAAATGGTGGTAAGGGGGAATCAGTTCTATTCCAGGTGGGCTGATGAACTGGGATTTGATTTTAAAAGAATCGGGTCCATTGTGGTTGCTTTTACGGATGAGGAGGTTGAGACACTGAAGGAAGAAATGGAGCGGGGTCAAAGGCGGGGAATAGAAGGTCTTGAAATTGTTGAGGGAAAAGCTCTTTTTGATCTTGAGCCCAACCTGAATAAAAGTGCAATTGCTGGGTTGTATGCTCCCTCAGCGGGAGTTGTGTGTCCCATGGAGGTTGTGAATTTCCTCTTCAGAGCATCAGTGGCAAATGGGGTAACCCCTTTTCTTTCGTGCGAAGTAAAGGGCTTCAGGAAAGAAGCAGAGAAAATAACCCATGTGGAAACTACATGTGGAGAAATTTCTGGCAGGATAATCATAAATGCTGCAGGTGTATTTGGAGACAAAATATCTTCATTGGCAGGGATTGATCGTTACAGAATTATTCCGAGAAAGGGTGAATACATACTTCTGGAACCTCATCCTGATTATGATGTGAACCATGTTATTTTTCCGGTTCCAACCAGGGTGTCTAAAGGTGTTCTTGTTATCAAAACAGTCACTGGAGATGTTCTCATAGGTCCAACTGCCAGAAATCTGGAGGACTCAGAAAGGGAGAATACCCTTACCACTCCGGATGGATTGCAGGAAGTTCTTGAGAAGGCGAAAAAACTTGTACCATCCCTTTCCACTGCACTCACTGTGAAAACTTTTGCAGGCATTAGAGCGCAACCCAGTACAAATGATTTTATAATTGAAGATTACGATGAACCTTCCAATTTCATAAATGTGATAGGTATAAGATCTCCCGGACTCACCTCTGCGCCGGCTATTGCTGAGTATGTTGTGGAGATGGTCAGGGGGAAACTTGATGGAGTTGAACCTAAAAAAGATTTTTTTGTACCTCAGTTGAAGAAGCCTGATCCAGTTGAAATGATGAAAAAAAGGGCTGATGGATGGGGTGTCTTCCTTACTCCTCATCTTGATTCTCCGCCACTGGCAATGCTTGAAATGGCATGGAATTGGGGAATAAAGGGAGAACTTTACAATTATACATGCTTTACTGATAATGGTCTCGGGGTTGATCTCTCTGCAACTTTTCAGAATGAACTGACGAGGTGGCTTCTGAAGAAGGGTCTCACAGTTGAAGAAATCAATTACAGATTTCCTGGCTCATGGCAGTTTGTAAAGGGTAAGTGTGGAGGGAAGAAATGAAGAAAGTTATTACTCTTTTCCTGTTCATTTTGATTCAGTTTTCTCCGCTTCTTGCACAGATCAGGGTGGCAACTTCCATATTTCCTCTTGCAAGCATAGCTGAGGAAATAGGGGGAAGTCATGTTGAGGTTATCAACATACTTCCTCCCAATGTTTCTCCCCACATATTTGAACCCAGGCCAGTGGATCTGGTAAAGTTAAAGAATATCAAAGTGGCTGTGTATGTGGATGACCATATAGAGCCATGGTTTCGCAGCATTCTAAGGGGAATTTCCACAAAACCTATTGTGATAAAATTCTCAGACCTTGTTCCGGTGGAAAACAACAATTTTCATCTCTGGCTCGATCCGATCAGGGTAAAAAAACTGGCAGTGGCAGTGACTTCTGCTTTAATCAAGCTTGATCCAGATGGAAAGGATTACTATTTGAAAAATGAAAAAAGGGTTCTTGAGAAACTTGACAATCTTGATAAGAGCTACAGAGAGCATTTATCAAGGATAAAAAACAAGAATGTGATATTTTTTCACAATGCCTGGTATTATCTTGCAAAGAGATATGGTCTGAACACAGTGGATGTTGTGATAAAAAGTGCTGGGACCAAGCCTTCACCCCGTGAAATGCTTGAGTTAAAGAAGGAAATTGAAAGGTATCACATCAGGGTCATCTTTGGTGAAATGGTGGGAGGAAGGCAGCTTCTTGAGAAAATATGTAAAAATTTAGGTGTTGGATATATACTTCTTGACCCTATTGGATGCAGAGATTGTAAGGATAGGAGCAGCTATTTTGAAATGATGGAGTTTAATCTGAAGCAGATACTGAAAGGTACCGGAAGATGAAAAAAGCTTTGAGGGTTTCTGGTCTAAATGTAACTCTATCCGGCAGAAGAATTCTTGAGAATATTTCTTTTGATGTGGAAGAGGGGAAAATACTCGGGATTGTGGGTCCCAATGGAGGGGGAAAGACGACTCTGCTTAAAGCTATTTTAGGGCTTGTAAGTTACGAGGGTGAAATCTCCATATTTGGATTTTCACCTGCAGAAGCGAGAAAAAGAGGCATTGTGGGATACCTGCCACAGAGAAGTTTATTTGACCCGGATTTTCCATTGAAGGCGAAAGATGTTGTTGCTCTGGGAATGGTTAAGGGCTGGTTTGGTAAATTGCCCTCTGACTGGAAAGAAAGAGTTGAGCATTATCTGAAGCTTGTTAACATGGAGGAGTGGAAGGATTATCCCTTCGGGAAATTATCAGGTGGGCAGCAACAGAGGGTTTCCATAGCAAGAGTTCTGGCAGGGGAGCCCCAGATTGTGTTTCTTGATGAACCAAATACTGGAGTTGATGTGGTTGCCCAGGAGGATTTTTATCAGTTGCTGACGAAGTTGAACAGAGAACTCAATCTCACCATAGTTATGGTTTCTCACGATATTGGTGTGATTTCATCATATATTCATGAAGTTGCCTGTCTTAACAGAGTTCTTCATTATCATGGTGCGCCTGTGTGTCTTACACAACCGGAAATATTAAAGAAGGTATATGGACCTGCTGCAGATAGAGTTCTTGTGCATGATGAGAAATGTGAAAATTGCGGATACCCCGACATTTCTGGAGGGAAGTGATGATTGAAGTATTATCTATGCCCTTTATGCAGAGAGCGATTACAGGCGGTTTGATTCTTGCAGTGATTGCAGGAGTTCTGTCGGTTTTCATCGTGCTGAAGAGATTGTCATTCATAGGGGTGGGAATTTCTCATACTGCCTTTGGAGGAGTTGCCCTTGGTGTTCTGCTGGGTATCAATCCCTATGTAACTGCAATAATTTTTGCTCTCCTTGGTGCTATTTCTATTGGAAGTATAAGCAGAAGAGGGATGATACATGAAGATACCTCCATAGGGATCCTCTTTGCCACTGCCATGGCCCTTGGAGTGATATTTATTGCTCTTGCGAAAAATTATAATGTGGATATTATGGGGTACCTCTTCGGTAATATCCTTTCTCTTGTTGATAGTGACATCTATCTTGCTGTTGCTGTTGGGGTGTTGATACTGCTTTTTCTTGCAATTTTTTTCAGAAGAATGATTTTTGCCGCTTTTGATGAGGAGGTTGCAGTGGTAAATGGTATCCCGGTGGCCTTTCTCTTCTACATGTTCCTTTCAATTGTTGCTCTCACAATTGTGATTTCTATAAAAATGGTTGGAATAATTCTGATTTCTGCGATGCTTGTCATACCTGGGGCCACTGCATATATGATAACTTACGATTTTCTTCTTTTAACAATTTTATCTGTCCTGTTTGCAATTGCAGGGGTACTTCTCGGACTTTTTGCAAGCTTCTGGTTCAATCTCCCCTCAGGGGCGACAATTGTCGTTACTTTAACCTTCCTGTTCCTGATCGTTCTTGCAGTTAATCCAAAGAAAAGGGTAATCCTCTGATTACCTGCTCAGTGAATCCCACCTTGCAATGATTCTGTCCGCTGCATAGGATGAGAAAGCCATAATGGATTCCTGTGGATTAACTCCGAGAGAAGTGGGGAATATGCTGGCATCAATTACGAAGAGGTTGTTGACATCAAATGTTTCAAGTTCCTCATTTACGACTGCTTCTTTTGGATCGGAACCCATCCTTGCTGTACCCATGGGATGGAAAGCTGAGAGTTCAAGCATGTCTGGTTTGAGTTTTATGGTGTCAATTTTTGATAGTTGCGAAGGAGAATTGATAGATTCCAGAGAAAAAATGGGTGGGTAGATTTTTTTTGCTCCCGCTGCAAAGTAGACTTCACTGGCTATTCTTATTGCTTTTCTGAATTTTTCAAGGTCTTCTTTGTTCATGTTATAGAAGAGAAGTGGAGTTTCACCAGCAACTTTTACCATTCCAGATGAGGAGTCATGAACCATGATTCCAAAGCCGGCCAGATGGTTGTAGTCAAGCATCATTTTTTTAATATCTTTTCCAAAAGAGGGTAAAGCAATTGATAACATTGAAGGTGGCAACCAGAATCCCTCAAAGATGATCCACTCATCTGCAAATTCATCAACACAGTAGGCCTGGGGTATTCCATACCAGCTGCTGAGTTCTTCGTCGAAATAACCCATTACTTTTGCTGCGGGATGGATTCTTAGATTTTTACCCACCATATTGTTATGTCTTCCTATGCCGTTTCTCTTCAGAATCACGGGGGTATAGATTGCCCCTGCAGAAACAATCACCACAGTGGCTCTTATTTCAAAAGTGTAGATTGACTTTTCAACACCATATTTCCCCTTCATGAAGTGTCCTTTAATACCAATGGCGCGTGAGTTTTTTATAATTATTTTCTCTGCATGTGCATATGTGTAGTAAATGGCTCCATACTGTTCTGATCTGGGTATGTAAGTAACATGCATGGCCTGTTTCGCATCTTCAGGACAACCAAATGGACAGACCCCGCTGCCCTTGCAATCCTTCATGTTTCTTTTGAGAGGGAAGCCGTGAAGCCCCAGTTTCTGTGCCCCTTCTGCAAATAACTGGTTATTCCTGCCCATCAGTTCCCAGGGAACTTCCATTGTATGGGTTATCTCTTCCACCTCTTCAAAGTAAGGTTTGAGAAGGTCGGAAGTTATTGTTTTAATCCCGTAGTCCCTTCTCCACTCATCTATAACTTCGTTGGGGGTCCTGAACATGGTTCCAGAATTTATTGTTGTGGTCCCTCCAAGAGTTCTTCCAAGAGGAAGCAGGATCCCTGTGTTTCCCAGAGTAAGGACAGAACCTGCGTCACGGTACATCAGTTTGACCATTTCGTAAGAATCGCCATTGAATACATTTTTTGTAAAGTGGCCACCCTCTTCTACAACCACTACTTTTTTCCCATTTTTCGCAAGCCTGTATGCGGCAGGTGCTCCACCTGCCCCTGATCCAATAATTACCACATCTGCGTCAATCTTAATATTTTTTTCAACTTTTCTTCCATCAATAATCATCACGCTGCCTCACTTTTGCTTTTAAATCTATTGACAGGGTATCCTATTGCGTTGAGGACATTGTTTCTGGAGTAGTAATAGGGAAGAATGAGCATCGATGTGAGAATGTATATCCCGCGAATTGAGAAGATTTTGCTATCATGAATTCTCTTCATGATGCGGTATCTGGTTTCAAATGAAAGTCTTGAGAAAGGCTTAAATCTTAAGAAGAGAATAGGAAGAAGATAGTTGATGAACCACAGGAGAAGTTTTATGAAAAATCTTTTAAGTGGTCCCACAAGAAGGAGGAAGGTGTCCACCTCTTCAATCAATTCTTCTTTGTCAAGTGGTACATCTATTCCTTCTCCTTCAGGTATGACCACCTCAGAAATTGCAATCACTGTTCTGCAGACAAAACCTCTGGCAAATCTTCTCTTTTTCTTGCAGATTTTCATCTTAATTCTCCTTTAAAAGTTGTTTCATCCCCCTGGTCAGATATTCCTCTGCAGTTTCAAAGGCACTTTTACTGTCTCCATTTTCAATGGCTTTGAGAATTTTCTCGTGGGTTTCGATGAGGAAGGATTTTGATACAATCAGGTCCTCAAAGATATCCTGGTTTTCAATGTAGAAATCAGAGATGAAGTTCAGCAGAAACCTGTATAGAATATTTTCCGAGGCGTCAGCTAAAATTTCAAAAAATCTGAGATCCTGTTTTTGAAGTTGAGAAATATCGTCAGTTTCCTTCTCTTTTTCTATCACCTGACGAAGTTCTCCTATAAATTCTTTCCCTCTTCTGATGGCTGCTTTCTTGGCCATATCCGCCCCCACAAGGATTCTGAATTCCAGAACAGACTTCAGAAAAGCTCCTCCCACAGCATTGCTTTTTGCTAAAAGGTAGGGAAGAATCTGCCAGTTACCCTCTCCAAAGATATCTCTCACAATGGAACCACCACCGGGATTTATCTCAATAAACCCCATCTTTTCGAGAGCCTTTAGAGCTTCCCTGATCGGTATCCTGGTTACATTGAAAATTCTGGCAAGTTCTCTCTCTGAAGGAAGTTTTTCTCCTGGCTTGAAGTCACCATTGAGAATCCTCTCCCTTATCTTTTCTATGATCTGATCAGAAACCCTCTTCTTCTCAATAGGTTCAAACTCTTTCTTCCCCATAACTGGTAATACCAGTATACCAGATGAGACTGGTGAGGTCAAGGGGGATATGAAGGGGATACAATTTTATCATCACAAATGTCTCCTTCTTTTCCCTTTCTTCCCCCTCCCCAATGTGTTATATTATTTACAAAGGAGGTGACTGGATGTTTTCAGAAAAGCTGGAGTTTGCCATTGAGGTCGCCAGAGGTGCGGGAAAAATTCTGAGAGAAAATTACGGAAAGAGTAAGGAAATCAACTTCAAAGGGGAAATTGATCTTGTAACAAATGTGGATCTTCAAAGTGAAAAATTTATCATTTCGCAGATAAAGGGTAAATACCCTGATGATAAGATTCTTGCTGAAGAGTCTGGTGAGAGTGGAACAGGTGGGAATGTATGGATTATTGACCCCCTTGATGGTACGACAAATTTTGCCCACGATTATCCAAAGTTTGCCGTTTCAATTGGATATGTTGAGGATGGAGTTATAAAAATAGGGGTCATTTATGATCCACTCCTTGACGAGTTGTTCTATGCTGAAAGGGGAAAGGGGGCTTTTTTAAATGGTAAGAAACTTAAAGTCAGTGAAATTGGCAACCTGCAGGTCGCCCTCCTTGCCACAGGTTTTACCTATGATGTGAAAGTCACAGGAAAAAACCTGAGCGAGTTCAGGCACTTTGTTCTGACCGTTCAGGGGGTTAGAAGAGATGGTTCTGCCGCCCTTAATCTTGCCTACCTTGCAGCGGGAAGGTTTGACGGTTTCTGGGAATATGGTCTTAAACCCTGGGATGTGGTTGCAGGGGTGCTTTTAGTTGAAGAGGCGGGAGGCAGAGTAACGGATATGAGTGGCGGAGAGTATAAAATTGGAAGTTATGAAATTCTGGCAAGTAATGGTAAAATACATGGTGAAATGATAGAGGTTCTGAAAAAAGCAAGAGAGGAGCAAGATGGAGAGAAATGAAAAGAAAGTTAAGGTAGAGGTAAATGAAGAAAAAAAGATTCCCGTTTTTTCCAATGTCCTTTTCCTCCATGTTAACGAAAGTGAATTTATCCTTGATTTCGGTTTTTTTCAGCCCCAGGAACCTGTGGCAGAAATAGTTGCCAGGGTTGCCACCACCCCTTTTCATGCCAAGAGGTTTCTCATGATTCTTGAGAACAGTATAAAGCAGTATGAACAGACATTTGGGGAAATTAAGGTTGACCAGAAAAAATTACCTCTTGAAGGAGGTGTAAATTGATACTTCCGTCTCCTGTAAATCCCGGGGATACCATTGGAGTCATAGCTCCCGCGAGCCCCTTTGATGTGGAAAGGTACAGAGAAGGAATTGAGGTTTTAAAGAAAGAGGGTTTTAACATAAAAGAGGGAGAGAATATTTTCCAGAAAAATGACTACCTTGCTGGTGATGTGAGACAGAGGCTGATTGATCTTGAGACTCTTTATGAGGATGAGAGTGTAAAAGCTATTATGGCTATCAGGGGTGGATATGGCAGCATGCATCTTCTTCCCTATTTGAGAGAAGAAGATTTCAAAAAAAATCCCAGGTTATTTATTGGAAGCAGTGATCTCACAGCTCTCCATCTATTTTTCAATTTCAGAGTGGGGATTGTGACCCTCTATGGTCCAATGGTGGATGGGGATTTCGGTGTTGCAGAGGATGAGACCAACATGCGGGTGCTGAAAAAAATTATGGCACTGCCAGATGAATATGAGTATCCCGTTGGAGATCTCCTCATTGCACATCATGGAAGAGGGGAGGGAATTCTTGTAGGTGGGTGTCTCAGTCTGATTGTATCCCTTATTGGTACCCCCTTTGAGCCAGACTTTGATGAAAAAATTGTATTTCTGGAAGATGTGAACGAGCCTCTTTACAGATGGGACAGGATGCTCACCCAGCTTGTTCTTTCGGGAAAATTAAACAAAGCAAGAGGTCTTATTATCACAATGGCAGGTTACAACTCATATGAGGCAAACGATTTTATCAGTAAATTTTTCAAAGGGTGGAACATTCCCATTGTTACCAATTTTCCAGCCGGTCATACAGTACCCTTTTTTACCCTGCCCTTTGGTTACATGGCTGAAATTGACACATTAAACAGGGTCTTCAGAGTATGGAAGACAACCTGAGCAGGATAAATGAACTCATTGAAAAATTCGCCATCCTCGTTGAGGAAAATAAGCGATTGAGAGAAGAGAAGAAAAAACTGGAAGATGAAAATCAATACCTCAGATCCTACCTCGTCAAGTGCAGAAAAGAAATCGAGTATATTAAGAGTTTAAGAGACAGGGCCTTAAAGAAAATAGAAAAAGCCATTGAGGAAATTGACCGGTTGAAGTAGAGCTACCTTTCTGGTCTTCTGTCTCGTTTTTTCCTGTAAAATTTGGCATAATCATTGAGTTAAACAACTGGATTTGTTTTTTGAGGAAAATTGAATTAAAATTTTTCCAGTAACAGAAAGGAGGGAGGTTATGAGAAAAGTCCTTTTATTTCCTTTTATTATGTTACTTCTCCTGCTTGTTTCGTGTCATCATAACAAAAGTGAAAGAAGTAAAAAACCAACAGAAGAACAGTTATGCAGAAATGCAATTGAGGAGTATCCTGTTACTGTTACCGGGATCAGGGATGCTGAAGAGTACTGTCTTGATGTGGAATTCAATGACAAAAATCTTGAGCTAAAAAGAAATGAGTATTTACTTGTAAGAGATATTTACAATGCAGGTAATTCCATGGGAAAATTGCTGGGGCTGGGTGGCAGTAACCAGTTTGCCCCTGGAGCTTTCAATACAGAAGCAGATCTTCCTACAACCGGAATTAAGGGAAACCTTTCAGGAATTATGGGAGAAGTTTTTCAAAATATAGATGATGCTTTCAAAAGAATACAGTTCATAAGCAGTTTCCCTGCCAGTAGTGTCACCATTGATGTGGGAAGTGTTAATATCGTCTGGAAGGGAGATATGTTGAGAAAACTTTTTAGCTCCCTGGATACTTCTACTGTGGTAATTTCCCTGAAGGGAAGGTGGGGGATGCCTGAATTGAGATTGGCAGGATTCCTCTTCTCAGCTCTTTATGGATTGTGGGAAGTGCTTGCTTCCCAGGACCTTGGAACTCTGGGAGATTGGGGAAATATTATTGGAGATTATAACAATCGAATGGTGGGAGAATCCTATGTAGGTCTTATTCCACCATGGCCACACTTCATCGCACATATACTGGGTAATTACAGGGATCTCCTCACATGGGATAAAAATGGCAGAGAATATTACAGGAAGAGCAGAATATTTTTTGAGGGGATGCTTGCCAACCTTTTTGGAAGTGAAAAAGCAGTAACATATCCATCCGGTACAACAGAGATTGCAGCAGCGGGAGAGGGGCTGATAGAGATGCTGAACTCGAGACTTGTAAAAAGTGGTCAAAATCCACCCTGGTATATTTATGTAATTGATAGCGATGGAAATGGAAAACTCTCCAGGGGAGATTTGATTGCTATTAATGGAATTAAAAGTGCATACAAAAATGCCGGGAGCAGTGACGAGGGGTTCATCATCAATCCCTTTTCTGAAGAGGTCCTTGCAGAATTGAAAAGTGAAGGAAAGAAGATCCTCTCACAGCTTGAAAATTTCACCAGTTCGCAACCAGATTTCGATCTTGGAAAGGTTTTTTCTGATGTGCTTAATTCAATAGGTAGGGAAACAGGCTATACAGGGGATCAATTAAATTTCAGTTTCCCTGATGGTTTTGTTTTGGCAGATTTTGGTGCACTTTACCGGGTTGTTGATAATTATGATTTTACAGGGCTCAGATCTCTTTTGCCAGCGTGGATTTACAATGGAGGTGTAACGAGAACAACTGGTTTCTACAGAATGGATGTTGATGTTAATGATAAGCCTTTTGATTATATTATGCTCTGGGAGTTTGAATATTGTATTGGTAATTCATGCTGGGGAAGTGTCAATGGAAAAGAATTTGAAAATACTCCTCCTCTTCTGATACTGGATAACCTTTTTGATGATCCTGGTCACTTTACTCTTTTTCTCTCCGGTACAGGTCAGTTGAATAGTGCCTTTGTTTACAATGTACTTTACCCCACCGATGCATTCACAGATAATCTTGTAATATTACCACCCGATAACCTGTTACCCGAGACATCTGATGATTCGGAACTTTATTACTTTTATTTTGACTGGCAGGAACCCACATTGTGGGGTTTCCTGGAAATTGATGAAACGAAATTTCCTGATAACTGCAGGCCTGCAATGGATTCTTCATATGACGAGGTAACTCTTGATCAGATAAAAATCAACGGCATAGTCAACTGTGCGATGCGAAATGAGTATGATTTGATTCTTTATATCTGGAATCACATTGATCGCCTGATAAGATGAAAACGGAGGGGGTTATCATCCCCTCCCTTTCCCATTCCTTGCATCTTTTCCCTCTTTTTGCTTTAATATTTATAAGTAAAGACTTACTAACAAAAAAGGAGGGAGCATGTTTAAGAAGGTATTGATTGCAAATCGAGGCGAGATTGCAGTCAGGATTATCAGGACTCTGAGAAAGATGAATATTAAGTCAGTTGCAGTCTGTTCCACCGCAGACAGGGATGCACTTCATGTTAAGATGGCAGATGAACACTACTGCATAGGGGATCCACCACCTGTGAGTTCATATTTGAATATGCAGGCAATTATTAAAGCGGCCATTGATTCCGGAGCTGAGGCAGTTCATCCAGGGTATGGCTTTCTGGCGGAAAACCCTGAATTTGCCAGGAAGGTTCAGGAAGCAGGCCTTGTTTTTATTGGTCCAGATCCCTTTGCATCAGAAACTATGGGAAACAAGACAAGGGCAAGAAAACATGTATCGGAAGCAGGTGTTCCCATTGTTCCCGGAACGGAGGATATAAAAAGTATTCATGAAGCAGTGGAATTTGCTGAGAAGGTTGGTTTCCCGGTGATAATAAAAGCTGCCAGTGGAGGTGGTGGAATCGGTATGAAGATCGTCAATCGCCGTGAAGATCTCGAATCGGCTATTGAAGAGGCACAGAACAGGGCGAAGCAGGCCTTTGGCGATGCTACGGTTTACATTGAAAAATATGTCTCCAATCCTCATCATATTGAGATTCAGATTTTGGCAGATAATTATGGCAATACGATTCATATATTTGAGAGAGAATGCTCAGTGCAGAGAAGACATCAAAAAGTTATTGAAGAAACCCCTTCTCCTTTTATTGACATAAACAAAGTTGAGGAAATGGGTGAGAGTGCTATCAGGGCTGCCAGATCAGTAAATTATAAAAATGCCGGTACAATTGAGTTCTTGGTTGATGATAAGAAAAACCACTACTTCCTCGAGATGAACACCCGACTCCAGGTTGAGCATCCTGTAACAGAAATGACCACAGGAATAGATCTGGTAGAGTGGCAGATAAGAATTGCCGCAGGTGAGAAACTCAACCTTTCACAGCCACAGATTAAGCGTGAGGGGCATGCTATTGAGTGCAGAATTTATGCTGAGGACCCCGTAAGGTTTTATCCTTCACCAGGATTGATAAAAAAGTACAGCGAACCATCAGGGGAAAATATAAGAGTGGATAGCGGTGTCTATGAAGGTTTTAAAGTACCAATGTATTACGACCCCCTGTTAGCAAAGTTGATAGTCTGGGGGAAAACGAGAGACGAAGCTATTGAGAGAATGAAGTACGCGCTGGATAATTTTATCATTGAGGGGCCGAAAACCAATATCCCATTTCTGAGAGAGATGATGGAGTTTCCCGAATTTGTTGAGGGAAGGTATGATACACATGTAATTGAAAGATTTTTTCAGTGGAAAAAATCAAAATAGGAGGGCGAAATGAAGATGCCTGAATTCAAAAATATTCTGTGGGAGGTTGAGGACAGGGTGGGGATTATAACCATTAACAGGCCAGAGGCAAGAAATGCTCTTTCTCAGGGTGTATTGATGGAAATTAATTATATTTTGAGAACAGTCAGGGATGACGATAGTATTGGAGCCTTGATTCTCACAGGTGCAGGAGAGAAGGCTTTCTCATCTGGTGGCGACCTTGCAGGGGGCTTTCAGACAGATGTGAATGTTCCGGATGATGGTGATCCAAGGGATAATTTTGTAAAGTTGTTTGACAATATAAGAAAACTGGGTAAGCCAATAATTGCAATGGTAAATGGTTACTGTTATGCAGGTGCTTTTGGTGTGGCGCTGGCATGCGACATGATCGTAGCCGCTGAACACGCCAAGTTTGCCACACCGGAAATAAAGAGGGGCTTGTGGCCCATGATGATAATGGCAACAATTTTCAGAAATGTTCCTCGTAAGAAGGCAATGGAAATGATCCTGACGGGTGAGCCAATTACAGCCCAGGAGGCTTATCAACTGGGATTTGTCAATAAGGTTGTTCCTTATGAAAAATTGAGAGAGGAAACAATGGAAATAGCAAAGAAAATTGCAAAGATGAGTCTTCTTATAATTCGCATGGGCAGAAATGCGTATTATGACATTATGGACAGAGAATATATGGAGTCGATTGAGTATCTCCATGGTAAATTGATGGAAGTATTGAGTACAGAAGATGCCATGGAGGGAATACGAGCTTTTTTTGAAAAAAGAGAGCCAAAATGGAAGGGCAGATAGCCTTTACAATTTTCGGAAAGTATACTATAAAAATTAGAAAAACACAGGAGGAGTTAGATGGCAGAGGTAGTGGCTCAAATGGTGGGTAAGGTCTGGAAGATTGTTGCAAATGAGGGTGACTGTGTGGAGGAAGGGGATCCGATTATCATTATTGAATCAATGAAAATGGAAATACCTATTGAGGCCGAAGTATCAGGAAAAGTAACTAAAATTCATGTAACTTTTGATCAGACTGTTAATGAAGGAGATGTGGTTGCTGAAATCGATGAAGGGGGGTGTTAGGTTTCTTCCAGATACTTTTTCCTTATCTGATTGACAAAAATGTGGGCCTGGCGGGTGGGTTCGGGTATTTTATACCCTTTTAAAGTATGAAGTGTTATTTTCAGTGACCACTCAAAGTTTATCAGGTGGCCCGGAGAGACAAAAACAGGTCTTGTGTTATCCTTTGTGCGAAGTACGTATCCGATCATTTCTCCATTGTCATAAAGTGGTGAATAGCTTCCTTTAGTGAGGGGTGGTTCTTCATATGTGCCTATTAATTTTTTCTTTGCCACACCTATGGTGGGAATGTTTAAAACAAGTCCAAGGTGAGAAGCAAGACCGATTCTCCTTGGATGAGCGTAACCCTGGCCATCCACCATAAGCAATTCTGGTTTAATTTTTAACCTTTGATAGGCCTCAAAAAGTGCCGGTACTTCCCGGAAAGAAAGCAGACCAGGGATGTAGGGGAATGTCACTTTTCCCGTAAAATATGCAGAGTCAATAACATGTAATTCAGGGAGTTTTAATATTACGATTCCAGCAAAGAGTGTGTCACTTCTCTTATCGTAGGATATGTCAGTTCCTCCAATTATGGCTGGAATCCTGCTGAATCCTTCAAGAATAATCTTTTCCCGGAGAATATTTTGCAATTCTACTGCCTGTTTGGGATCTGGCATATCAGGAGTTAATTTCATGCTACCACCGTTACCATATTTTTCCCTTTTGCTTTGCTGATGTACATTGCTCTATCAGCTCTTTCAATATACTTTCTGGGGTTGGGATATCTGAAATCATGTTCCGAAACACCAATACTCACGGTTAATTTTATCACCATATTCCTGTAAATGAAAGAATGATCATAAACTGCCTTTCTGATTCTTTCAGCAATTGTTGCACATCTTCTGGCATTACATTCGGGAAGGAGAATAAGAAATTCTTCTCCTCCCCATCTGGATGGTGTATCCTGATCCCTTATGTTTCTTTTTATTATTTTTGCAATTTCTTTTAAAATGAAATCACCTGCCAGATGTCCATAACGGTCGTTTACTTGCTTGAAATCATCTATGTCAATCATCATAAATGAAAACTTTCTCTTTTTTCTCCTGGAAACTTTATACTGATACCTTATTTTTTCTTCAATGTTTCTCCTGTTTGGCAGCTGGGTTAGTTGATCGGTATTTGCCAGTTCTTTTAATTTGCTGTTTTCTCTGCTCACATAATATGCATATCTGCTTGAATTTTCCTCTTCTTTTTCCAGTCTCCTGAAAAATGTGAATGAAACAAAGATTATGGCAAAAGTGAAGATTATCAGTCCGGCAAGCTTGTTAGTATTCACACAGGAGAGAGAGGAGCACCTGTATAAAAGATCAGGCCTTAATTTTTCCAGAGTTATTAAGGTTACAAAAATGGTTATGAGCAGTGTTAACTGAAAAATTCTCATTCTTTTTCTGAAAGATATCACACCGATAAGAAAAATAACTGTGAACATGAAGGGAGCAGGACCATCAATTCCGTTGTCAAGAAACCAGATTAGTGGAAAAGAAATAAGTGCAATAAAAAGAAATGTGAATGTGAAAAAAGATTGTTTTTTTGAATGAAAAATTGCCAGACTCATGCTTAAAATCAGCAGTGCGGTTATTAGAAGGGTAAATATCATCTCCCGTGATTCTTTCAGGACAATACCAGAAAGGAGAAGTGTGGTGAAGGTGAAATTTAGAATAAAAAGAATAACTGTTAGCTTTGTCATTTTTTTCTTTTTTGTAAAAAAGTTCATAAAACATCCCTACTTAATTATACTTTTTTAATTGGTTTAAATCAAAAAAAATTTTAAGAGATGCTTATATGACCAATTTTTAATCAACAATTTTAAGCTTTGCACATTTTTTGACTTTTAAACACTGGAAAAGCTGATAATCATGTTTAAAAAGTGGTATTTCAATTGATAACACATGAAAAAATTGAAAGGGAGGATTCTAAATGAAAAAGAAACTACTTTTAACTGCCTATCTTTTACTCACAACCTTTTTTGTTTCTGGCAATCTCTTTGCTTCAACGGGAATGGACAAAGCTGATTCAGCGTGGTTAATTGTTGCCACGGCCCTTGTTATGTTCATGACTCCGGCTGGGCTTGCTCTGTTCTATGGAGGGATGGTCAGGAATAAGAACCTGCTCAATACTTATGCAATGGTTTTTATCAGTTATGTAATTGGCAGTCTCATATGGATGTTCTGGGGTTACTCCCTGGCATTCAGCGGTAATGGATCCATAATTGGAAACTTGAGGAATGCTTTTTTAAGTGGAATAGGAATAAATGATGTAACCGGTACAATACCCACTCTCCTCTTTGCAGTGTTCCAGATGACCTTTGCTGCCATTACCATAGCCCTGGTGGCTGGATCGATCATTGAAAGAACAAAATTCAGCTGGTGGATTATATTTTCTATCCTCTGGCTGACTTTTGTCTACTCACCTGTTGCTCACTGGGTGTGGGGTGGCGGATTTTTAAGCAAATTGGGGGTAATAGATTTTGCCGGTGGAATTGTTGTTCACATTACGGCCGGAATAACTGGAATAACCCTTGCCCTCTTAATTGGAAAAAGAAAGAATTATATGAAAGAACCCTTCTTTCCTTCCAGTGTACTTTTAACCGCTCTTGGTGCAGCACTCCTCTGGTTTGGATGGTTCGGTTTCAATGCGGGAAGTGCACTGGCAATAAATGGGGTAGCTGTTAATGCCTTTATTACCACCAATACTTCCGGTGCTATAGCAGCTCTAACCTGGATGCTTCTTGAATGGATCAGCGAGGGTAAACCCACACTTCTGGGCCTTGTATCTGGTGCTATTGGAGGACTGGCCGCCATTACCCCTGCCTCAGGTTATGTGAATTTCTGGGGAGCACTTATTATTGGTCTTTTTGCTGGCATTTTTGGATTCTATGCAGTTACCTGGTTGAAGGTAAAATTAGGATATGATGATTCACTTGATGTATTTGGAGTTCATGGAATTGATGGAATCTGGGGTACACTTGCTGCAGGGTTATTTGCTGATCCTTCCATCAATGGGAAGGCAGGATTGTTCTACGGAGGAGGTAAACTTTTTGTAAATCAGCTCATCGGGATAGTCGTTGTGATTATCTTTGTGGTGGTCCTGACCGTTGTTCTTGCGTATCTGTCCAGGATCTTAACCGCAGGGTGGAGAGTCAGTGAAGAGATCGAGATTGAGGGACTTGATCAGGCATTTCATGGTGAGAAATCCTTTGATCTCTAATTCGTGCAGGGTGTCTACCCTGCACATTTTTTCACCAACTATTTTCCCTTCTGTACATTTACTGGTCTGATATCCTTTTTTTCATTCTGATTTTCTTAATCTGGTTCTGGCACATCCATTGAAATTTAACAGAGAACTCAGGAAGGAGGTATTATGAGAAGGAGAAAAAGTTTGTTACTCTGGACCCTGTTGTTTCTTGTGCCTGCAACTTTCCTGTATGGG
>Ga0256833_1000666_pt1 | contig 26436 bp, 23 predicted proteins | sample 356284metaG_FD_190535 | JGI IMG/M metagenome (GOLD analysis project Ga0256833, IMG submission 190535) | Hydrothermal vent microbial communities from Mid Atlantic Ridge, Atlantic Ocean - 356-284 | ecosystem: Environmental > Aquatic > Marine > Hydrothermal vents | place: Atlantic Ocean: Mid... | reverse complement strand
CCTCTCAGCGTAATTCCCAGCCAAAGTGCGATCACTCCCAGGAGGATGTTGATCGGCAGTAGGAGGTTGGGGATGTTGGCGACCCAGGCTTTGGCGGCGCTCAGATCGCCGGCTTGGAAGAGCTTCCAGGCTTTAGAACGCTTGAAGACCATATAGAGATAGTTGACCGCCATCAGCGTCCAGATCATCTCCTTGGCGATAAAGATTCCCTTTTGAGATCCCTCATGCCCTTTCAGAGCGATCGCCATGATCAATCCCGTCAAGAGGATCAAGACGATAAAAGGCGCCACCAGGGCAAAAAGCCGTCCGGTGATCTCCAGGGTCTTTCCCAGCTTAATCTTGGGGTCGTCAATGCTCTGCATCACCGGATGGACCGCTACGCGAATGGCGATCATCCCTCCGACCCAGACAAAGGCACCCAGGACATGAAGGAAGATAATGATATGGGCATAATTTGCATAAAGTGTACTCATTTTTAGCTCCCTTTTAATTCAGAGTTATTTACTCAGAAATATGCCCGATCTTTCTTAACCGATACTAAACTGCCCCGCTCCTGCACTCTCACTCTCAAAGATCGATCGACCGAAAAATTTCATCCAGATAGGCCCGGGCCGCTCTCATCGCCTCAGGGAGTTTGGAGGCGTCCTTGCCCCCGGCCTGGGCAAAGTCGGGACGCCCTCCCCCGCCGCCGCCGAGGATGGGGGCGATCTGCTTGATCCAGTCGCCCGCTTTGACGGGGGTGTTTTTACTGCCGGCGGCCAGCAGGACTTTGTCGCCTTTTTTCATGAAAAGCATCACCGCCACTTTCTCATGACGATTCTTGATCTCGTCGATCATCTTTTTGATGTCGCCTCCGGAGACTTCGTCCACAATCACCGTCACCTCGCCGATCTTCTCTTCGGCCAGCTCTTTGCTTCCGGCAGCCAGGGCGGCGTCAAGTTCGGCTTTGAGGCTTTTGAGCTGTTCTTTGAGCTTGCGTACACCCGTCAGGGGATCGGGATTTTTCAGTTCGGTGCTGAGCTCGTTGCGCTCATGACGAAGCTTCTGCACCTCCCGCTGAGCCGCACGGCCGCAGACCGCCTCGATCCGGCGGACCCCGGCGCTGACGCCGGACTCTTTGGTGATGAGAAAGAGTCCCACCTCCGACGTATTGTGTACATGAGTCCCGCCGCAAAGCTCGATAGAGGCTTCGCCCATCTTTACCACCCGTACTTCATCTCCGTACTTTTCGCCAAAAAGCGCCATAGCTCCCGCTTTTTTAGCCTCTTCGATGGGCAACACTTCCGTATGGGCGGGGATTGCCCGATCCACCTTATCGTTGACCCAAGCTTCGATACGGCGCAGCTCCTCGGCGCTCAAAGCCTTGGGGTGAGAGAAGTCAAAGCGCAGACGCTCCGCCTCTACCAAGGATCCCGCCTGAGTTACATGCTCACCCAGGATATCCCGCAATGCAGCGTGGAGCAGATGCGTAGCACTGTGGTGCTTGGCGATCTGGCGGCGGGAGTCGTCGACCTTGGCCGTCACCGTCTCGCCGACGCGAAGAAGGCTACCTTCGGTATCGACCAGGGAGAGGTTGAGCTCGTTGAACTTGCGGGTATCGAGGATTTTGATATTGGGACCTCCGTCAAAGACGATCAACTCCCCCCGATCTCCCACCTGACCGCCGGACTCGGCATAAAAAGGCGTGGGATCAAGAAGGACCCATCCCATACCGCTGAGCGCCTCAGTCTCTTTGTAGCTCTCGTCCAGTAGAGCTACGACTTTGGTCTCGACCTCCGTCAGATCGTAGCCCACAAAGCGGTTGACGCCGTGCTTCTCCTCCAAGGCTTTGAAGTCGCCGCTGACCGCCGCATCACCGCTACCTTTCCAGGCCGCCCGAGATTTGGCCTTCTGCTCGGCCATCTTGGCTTCAAAAGCCTCCAGATCCAGGTCGATCCCCTTCTCCCGGAGCATATCCTGGGTCAGGTCCAGGGGGAAACCGTAGGTATCGTAGAGCTTAAAGGCCACCTCTCCGCTGAAAGTATCCGTGGTGCGCTCCAACTCCTGGGCGAAGAGCTTGATCCCCGCTTCGATGGTCTCAAAGAAACGCTCCTCCTCCGTCTGCATCGCCTGCTTGACCGCCTCGACCCGCGCGGGAAGGTAATCGTAGTGCGTCCCCATCTGCTCGACAAGGGTATCGACCAGCCGGTGCATGAAGGGTTCCCGTAGGCCCAGAAGATAACCGTGGCGGATTGCCCGGCGCATGATCCGACGCAAGACGTACCCCCGTCCCTCCTTGTCGAAACTTACCCCTTGGGCCAGGAGGAAGGTCGTCGAGCGCAGATGGTCGGCGATGACCCGGTAGCTGGCAATTGTATCCTCCGTCGGCGCCCGGCCGACGATCTCGGTAATTTTATCGATCAACGGTCGAAAGAGGCTGGAGTCGTAGTTGTTGTAGACCCCCTCCTTGATCGCCACGACCCGTTCCAGGCCCATACCGGTATCGATGGAAGGTTTGGGGAGGGGGTGCAGCGTGCCGCTCTCGTCCCGCTCGTACTGCATGAAGACCAGGTTCCAGATCTCCAGGAAACGATCCCCGTCGCCGCCCATATAATCCTCTGGACCGTGGAAATGCTCCTCCCCCTGATCGTAGAAGATTTCGCTGCACGGCCCGCAGGGACCCGTATCGCCCATCTGCCAGAAGTTGTCCTTGTCTCCGAAGCGTTTGATCCGCTCTTCGGCAATATACGCTTTCCAGTACTCATAAGCCTCGTCGTCGCTCTCATGGACCGTCACCCAGAGTCGATCGACGGGCAGGCCCAGGTACTCGTGGGAGGTAACGAACTCCCAGGCATAAGCGATCGCCTCTTTCTTGAAGTAGTCGCCGAAGCTGAAGTTGCCCAGCATTTCGAAGAAGGTGTGATGCCGCGCAGTGTAGCCTACATTGTCCAGATCGTTGTGCTTGCCCCCGGCTCGTATACAGGTCTGGGAGCTGGTGGCTCGGGGAGGCTCGGGGATCGGCGCTTCGCCGGTAAAGATGCTCTTGAACTGCACCATACCGGCGTTGGTAAAGAGCAGCGTCGGATCCTCGGGCACCAGCGGAGAGCTGGGGACGACCTTGTGGCCCTTGGAGGCAAAATAGTCGAGATAGAGTTTGCGTATATCCATAGTCAATTGATCCTCGGTGGAAAATTGGAGTTATTTTAGCGAAAAGAGGGGGAAGAGATGATTGCCGGTTGCAGATTAGGCGCTGCGACTGGACAAAAACCGTACCCTTTGGGCAACGGTCGTCCTACTTCCTATATGTTTTTAGCAGCTTTGCGATCTCTTCGGCGCCGCTTCGGGGAGTGAAGTCAATGAGCCCTCTACTGGGGATGGAAAGATCTTGCTTCATCAGGTCCAGGACCTTCCCTCCCTCAAGCTCCTCTTCTCGTAGAACCCAGGCGAGGTTACGTGCAGCCAAAAAGAGAGCGTTGTGATACTGATGATCTCCTGCCGCATAAGGATAAGGGACGAAGAGCGTGGGCAGACCGTTGGCCGCCAGTTCCCAAAGGGTCGAAGCCCCTGCCCGGGCCACGGCAAAATCGGCCCGTTCCATCAGCTCGGGAATCCGATCGCTGAAGCCGAAGACCTCCGCTTCGATTCCCATCGCTTCGTAGGCTTTTTGCACCGTCTTGATGTTGCGCTCGCCGGCCTGGTGGAGGATGGAAATATTCCGCGCTTTCAGTGCCGGAGCCAATTCCAGGGCGAGATTGTTGATCGCCACCGCCCCCTGGGATCCCCCCAGAAAAAGGATCGTCCGGGGCTCGTAGCGCACTCGGGCCTTTTCAAAAAAGATCGATTTGACCGGATAGGCCTTCACGGGACTATTTTCGTCGTAGGAGGAGAGAAAGGCTTTGGCAAAAGGGCGCAGAAGTCGATTGAGGCTGCCGGAAACCGCGTTTTGTTCATGAATTACAAGGGGAATGCCCGAAAGGATTGCCGCCATCGCCGCCGGAGCCGCCGAGTATCCACCGACGGAGAAAACGACGGAGGCCTGATGCTCCCTGAGAAGTCTACGGGCCCGGAGGACCGCTTTGCCCAAGAGCCCCAGTGAGCGGACCTTTCCTGCAAGTCCCTGATTGACGACTCCCCGGGTCTCAAGAAAATATCGGGCGACAAAACCCGCATCCTCTCCGAACCACTGCCGGTCCTGGCCGCCGGTAGAGCCGATGTAGACCGGCGCCTCGTCCAAAGCCTCCTTGACCGCTCGCACGATCGCCAGATGTCCGCCGGTCCCGCCTCCCGTCATGACGATGCTACCCATGGGTTCTCCTTTTGGATGAGGGAATGGTTTTGGAGACCATCAGCACCATCCCGATGGCGACCGAACTTGCAAGAATCTGGGAGCCTCCGTAGCTGAGAAAGGGTACGGCGATTCCCTTGATGGGAGTAATCCCGGAGATTCCGTAGCTGTTGACGACAAAAGCAAAGAGAATCAGAAGTGCCACGCCCACGGTGAAGAGATAGTGGGAGGGACGCTCCAGCCGCGAAGCGATCTGAAATAGCCGAAAGATAATAAAAAGCAGCAAGCCCGAAACGGCCGCCAGCGCAACAAAGCCCAACTCTTCGCTCAAGCCTGCCAGGATGAAGTCGGTGTGCACTTCGCTGAGGTAGCCCAATTTAAACTGGCCGTTACCCAGCCCCTGGCCCCACCAGCCACCGTTGGTAATGGCATTGAGGGAGTTGGCGATCTGATAGGGCTCCTGAGCCTCGGGAACACGGAGTTTGTCCACCATATCTGCCGGAAAGAAGCTCAAAAAATTGTCCTGAACCGTAGACCACCAACTGCGAATCCGTTGCATCCGATGGGGCGCGATAAGAATCAGCCCAACTAAGCCTGCCAATCCCACCAATACCGAGACAAAGAAAAACTTCAGACTCCGTCCTGCCATAATCGTCAGAATCAACATCGTCGCAGCCAAAACCGCGACTTGCCCCAGATCTTTTTGAAAGATTGCGATCAGTACGACGGCGACGGCAAAGACCGTCAAATAGGGCAGCAGAACAAGAAACTCCTGCCAGAGAGTCAAGCGCCCATGGTGAATCAACTTGCGGGAAAAGCTCCAGGCGATGAAGAAGACAAACCCTACTTTGAAAAACTCCACCGGGGCGAGAGAGAGCGGCCCGATATGGATCCAGCGCTTGGCCCCCAGGACCGTCTTGACCAACGTCGACGGCAAAAATGGCATCACCAGCATCGCCAAAAAAGAGCCGATAAACAGAACGAAACCCAGCCGAACAAACCATCGATCGGGATCGAGCCAGCTGAGCCAAACCATGATGCCGATCCCCAGAAGTACCGAAGCCAATTGGCGCAGGAAAAAGTGGAAGCTTCCATAACCAAAATACATTGTGGTAAAGGTCGAAAGGGAATAGACCAGTACGAGCGAGAGGGCGAGGAGAGCGCATACCGAAAAAAAGAGTGCTCGATCCGCCATGATGATCCTGTTTTTTATTAAATAGTATCAATTAGCGAAATTATAGTCAAACTGAAGAGAGATTTCACTAAAATACAGAAATTTCTCAATCCGGAACTCCGGAGACCCCAGACAGATAGAAGGCGAAGCAGGACTCATGAGCCATCAGCAGTTTCTCAGCAAACGGAGTATCAAACTTCTCTTTCTTTTTATTGTCATGGTGCTTCTTGTCATGGGGTTTCTTGTCGCGGTACTGAAGACGATAAGTTCCGACCGCCGTCTCCCTCCTCACACCTCCGTCATTCACGACCGTGCGCTTCGAGGCGCCATCATCTCCGGTGACGACTTCACGCTCAGCCGTTCCAATAAAACTTACGAAGCTACCGTCCACGCCCGCAGTATCGACCCAGAGAAGAAAGAGCTTTTCATCCGTCTCTTTGCCATCTATAGCGGAATGGATGAAGCAGAAGTGCGCCGGGCTTTTCTCGACCGGAAAGGCCGACCGAAAAAGGGCTTCGTCACCCTCAGCAAGACCATCGACGCCTCCACGGCGATTCAGCTCAAAAGCCTCGCCCACAAACTGCGACGCATGGGGGTCTTTCGCTCCTTCGTCAACCGACGGGGTATTCCCACACTTTACGGCCTCGATATTCTCGAAAACGGTGAGTTGAGAGAGTTCCCACTCCGAGATACCCTGACCCCTGCATTGGGATATGTCCGAGCCAAAAATGTGGGTCGCTATAGCGAGATTTTCGGTGTCAAAGGCTTGGAGAAGCGTTACGAAAAGTATCTGAACAAGACTCAAAACGGCCTGGTGAGAGGAATGCGCGACGTCATCGGCACCATCATCCGCAACAAAAACAGCCAATACATTCCCCGCAAAGACGGCTACTCCATCCATCTAAACATACCTTTGGCTCTGCAAAAACGGGTCGAAGCGACGCTCGATCGAATGAAAAAGAAAACCGGAGCCAAGGAGATCATTGCCGCAGTTATGGAGAGTCGTACCGGTCGTCTCCTCGCCCTGGCCAGTAGCGAACGCTATGATCCCGCTCACATTACCCAAAAAGACATTTCCAAGCTCCAGCCAAAATTTACCGAGTATCCCTACGAACCCGGATCGGTCATCAAACCTCTTACCCTGGCCATAGCCCTCGATCACGGCCGCGTCACTCCCGAGACCTGGTTCAACACCTATAACGGCGGCCCGTTCTATATCGGAAAACATCAGAAAATCACCGACGACGAAGCCTTCGACTCCCTCACCGCTACCGACATCATCGTCCACTCCTCCAACATCGGTATTTCCCAGATCGCCTGGCGTCTTAGCGGCAAAGAGATGTACGATGGCTTTAGAGCTTTCGGCTTGGGGCAGCGCACGGGCATCGATCTCTCCCGAGAGCTTACCGGACGGATCAAACCTGCCTGGAAATTGGAAAAGAAACCCCACCGGGCCAATCAAGCCTACGGTTACGGAATGCAAGCAACTTTCATTCAACTTCTTCAGGCTCACAATGTCTTTAACAACTCCGGGCGACTCGTCCCGCCGCGAATCGTCGATTATCTGGAGTCCTACGACGGACGCAAATTCCGCCTCCGGGAAACGCAAGTCCATAGCCGGCAGGTGATTCAACCGGCGACGGCCCGAGCGATGAAGAAGATTCTCAAAAAGGTTGTCTCGGAGGGAACCGGAGTCGCGGCCCAATACCCCGGGCTGGAAATCGGCGGAAAAACGGGGACGGCCCACATTGCGACCAAAGGTCGATATGTCAAACGCTACAACAGCTCCTTTTTCGGCTTTGCCAATGACGACAAAGGTCATCGCTACGAAATCGGCGTTCTCGTCATCGAAGCAAGTAAATATCACAAATACTTCGCCTCTCAGTCTGCCGTACCCACCTTCAAAGGGATTGTAGATACTCTGGTAGATCTTAACTATCTAGCTCCCAATCTTACACCGGAGCAGAGAGCCGAAATGTTGGCCAAAGAGAAAAAACGACGTGAGCTCGCTCGAAAGAAACAGCAAGAACGGACCCGGAAGATCAAAGAACTCCTCAGACAGCAGCGTCAGGAGATACGCCAAAAAGCCCGGGAACACCGACCTGCCGTCAAACCCCGCCGACAACCGCTACCCCACTATCGATCACCGCGTCCCACACCCCGGATGCCGCATCCCACCCCCCATGAAGCTTTGCCCGATATGTTCTAGCGGCAAAGCTATCCAAACTGCAGCGGTCATTGCGAAAGAGAAGGATCAATCGTCCCAGAAGTGTTCATTTAAACGGTGTGAAGAGCGGCTCAATGTCTGGAGAATTTTGGATAAATTCGCAACGCTTCTTTGGCTTGAGATTTGTCAATAAGAAAACTTGTAGCCCCGCCGCCGAACGGTATGGATCACCTGGAAGCCTAGAATACTTCGCAGACGCTTGCGGATCTGATTGATCGCTACTTCAACGGTATTGTCGCTGACATACTCGGGCTCTTCCCAGAGTGCATTGATGATTTCGTCTTTAGAAAAGACCCGCTGTTTACGCAAAGCCAAGTAGGCAAGAATATCGAAGGTCTTGCCGTTAAGAGAGACAATTTTGTCGTCATATTCGATCTTCTTGTTGACAATATCGATACACAGCTTACCGATATCGACCTTGGTACCGTAGAGATTACGCATATTGGCCAGGACCCGGGCAGCGATCAGATCAGGTTCGCCGATATGATTAAAGACCACGTCGTCAACCCCCAAAGCGAAAAAGGCCCGCTGTTTATGGGGCTTGTCGGTTAGAAGGATAATCTTGGTCTCTTTTTTCTTTTTTTTGATCTCGTGAACATAACGCTCCAGAGAGAACTGTACCCCCTCATCGACAATGATGATCAACTCATAGTGACGGAAATAGGTAAAATTGCTGGCGTCGTATAGATCCATTGCACTGTCGACGATGCAGATAAAATATCTTCCTATCTCTTTTTCTACCTCTTTGGCAAACTCTTCGTCAAATCCTACCGTTAGTATCCTCATCCCTGATCACGTATCCATTCAAAATTTGCTGAGAGAAGCCATAGTATGGGCTTTCTGTAAATCGAGCCCCTCATTTCATAGCGTATTTATAGCGAAAGCTCGCTTATTTAAAAATAAAACTCTTTTTCAGAAAACTTTGGATATTTTTTATTATTTTGGATCGATGGTCAAGGAATGAGGGAAAACTACGCTCTAATTGCCCTGATGTAGACACGCTTCGGGGCCGGATACCCCTCCACCGTTCGGGTAGGGTCCTCGGGGTCGAGAAAGTCCTCCAGGCTTTGGGTGGCAATCCATTCGGTCTTGCGCTGCTCCGTTCGGTCGGTGGGCTTGACCGCCAGGACTTCCACCGAGCCGAATCCCGCCCGATGGCACCAGTTTTTAAGCGCAGGAATCGTCGGGATGAAGTAGATGTTGGGAATCTTGGAATAACGTCCCGCCGGCGTCAGGCAAATCTCTTCCTCCCCATCGATCATAAAGGTATCGAGAAAGAGTTCTCCTCCCTTTTTGAGCCCTTTTTTCAGCGATTTGAGTGTCGAAACGGGATCGCTGCGGTGGTAAAGTACTCCCAGACAAAAGAGCGTATCGAAGGGCTCTTCGTAATACTCCAGATGCTCGACTCCAAGCAGTTCATAATCGATTCCGCTGTGGAAAAAGCGCTCGAGAAAGCGAAACTGGCTGTAATAGAGAGCCGACGGATCGAAACCCACGAGCTTCGCCGGCTTTTGGGCAAGCATTCGGTAGAGATAGTAGCCGTTGTTACATCCGATATCTCCGACCACCTTATTTTGCAGGTTAAAATGAGGTCGTAGAAGATTGTACTTGATCTGACTCTGCCACTCACTGTCGATAAAAAGCCGACCCAGACGAAAAGGACCTTTGCGCCAGGGCATGAGCATCCGAGCCGTCTTTTCGATCTCCGCGCCCCATTGGGTCTCGTAGTCGGGATCCAACTCCGCCGTCACGACATCCTCATAGCACCGCCGGGTCACAATGGGTTCGGGCAGCGCATCGATCGCCTCGATGAGAGGCGCGATGTTTTTCCACCCCAGCCATCGGCGTCGTTCGGCCCGCAGGTTGTCAAGATGCATCTACTTGACGATCGCTTTAATGATCTTTTGCTCTTTTAGAGGCCGGTCTCCAGGACCGGTGGGCGTTCGGTCTATGGCGTCGACCACTGCTTTGCCTTTGACCACTTCACCGAAGATCGTATAGCCTCCGTTGAGCCAGGGAGCGGGGGCGACGGTGATAAAAAACTGGCTGCCGTTGGTATTGGGACCGCGATTAGCCATTGCCAGGAGATAAGGACGATCGAAGACCAGGTTGGGGGCATATTCATTCTTAAACTCTTTTCCCCAGATCGAGCTTCCTCCCCTGCCGGTTCCGGTAGGATCGCCCCCTTGGATCATGAAGCCTTTAATCACTCGGTGAAAGATCGTGCCGTCATAATACCCCTTCTTCACCAGCTTCGTGAAGTTCTCCACCGCAAGGGGGGCCGCCTTGGGAAAAAGCTTGAGGGTGATTTCACCTTGCGTCGTTTTGAGTATGACCCGAGGAGCCTGGGCATACGCAAGAAACACCGTCGCCAGAAGTGCCAAGAAGATCCGTCCCATCAGTCGTCCTCCTCGCAGACGATGCCCAGCCGATGAAGCACCCGCTCGAAAAAATCTCCCGCTTCCCGCTGAGCGTCTTCGTGAAACTCGATATAGACCCCCTCCTTCTCGGGATGCTCCTTGGCAGGATTACCAAAGATATCCGGATCGAGTCCCGTCTCTCTTTTCACAGCTTCGATCGCTTCAAAAACCTGGGCCTTGAGTCCCGGATTGTCTCCGTAGGTAAGGCTCAAGCCTTCGTAACGCTCTTCCATCCGTATATGGGCTTTGATATATTGGATCATTCGGTTATCCTTCCCGTGGTTTCATAAAATTATTCTATCGCAAGGAGGGATTAGAGTCGGCTGAGTCAGCGGGCAAACTCTACGGCCCGGGTCTCGCGAATCACATTGACCTTCACCTCCCCGGGGTATTGGACCTGTTCTTCGACCTTCCGGGCGATCTCGTGAGCCAAGCGGGCCGCCTGATTATCGTCTACCTTGCCCGCATCGACGAAAACCCGCAGCTCCCGGCCGGCGTTGATGGCATAAGCGTGGGCGACCCCCTCTTCTTTTTTGGCGATCTCCTCGATCTCCTTCACCCGACGCGTAAAGCTCTCCAGCACTTCACGTCGAGCCCCGGGCCGGGCCGAGCTGAGCGCGTCGGCGGCACAGACGGCAGCGCTCTCGACACTATCGGGCTCGGCGTGTCCATGATGGGCATAGATCGCGTTGATCACCGTCGGGTGTTCTTTGTATTTTCGGCAGAGCTCCGCGCCGAGCTCCACATGATTGCCGCCAAAATCTTGGGTTAGAGCCTTGCCGATATCGTGCAGAAGCCCGGCACGCATCGCCAGTTTTTCATCACCGCCCATCTCCGCCGCCATGACCCGGGCCAGTCGGGCTACTTCCAGGGAGTGGGCCAGAGCGTTTTGACCGTAGCTCGCCCGGTATTTGAGTCGACCGATGAGTTTGATAAGCTCCTCGTGCATAGGAAAGAGTCCCAGATCGATCAGGACATTCTCCCCCTCTTCGTAGATCGTCCGTTCAAACTCCTCCTGGACCTTGGCATGGACCTCCTCGATCCGCCCCGGATGGATCCGTCCGTCGGCGACCAGGAGTTCGATGACGCGGGTGGCGATGGCACGGCGATAGAGATTGAAACTGCTGACCACGATGACGCCGGGAGTCTCATCGATAATAATATCCACGCCCAGGAGCTGTTCCAAAGCCTTGATATTGCGCCCCTCTTTGCCGATGATCCGTCCCTTATGATCATCGGTCGGCAGTGTGATGGTGTTGATGAGGCGCTCCCCGGCGAATTCCCCTGCATAACGGGTCGTCGCTTGGGCGAGAATGTAATGGGCCCTGCGACGGGCTTCGTCCTCGGCCAGTTTCACCCGTTTGCGTACTACCGCTGCCAGCTCGGATGCGCTTTGCTCTTCGACCTTTTTGATGAGAAACGCTTTCGCCTCCTCCCGTGTCATCGAGGCAAGATTTTCAAGGCGCTGCAAATCCTCCGCCAGAAGATGGCGGCGACGTTCGGCGAGCTCTTCCGCATGGCGATACTTCTCTTCCAGACGACTTTCCAGTTGCCGAAGCTTCCCCCGTTCTTCCTCCAGCTCTTTCTCCTTTTGATTCAAATCCCGCCATCGGGTTTCCAATTCCGTCAGGCGTTCTTCAAAACGACGCTCCTGTGCCAAAGCCCGGCTCTGGCGTTCGGCCTCTGCATCATGCAGAAGCTTTTGCGCCTCCTGTTCGATCGCCCGAGCCTTCGCCTCGGCTTCGAGCTTCAAATAGTCAAAACGCCGGGCAAGGGAGAAGCGTCCGGCGGCAAAACCGATTCCCCCTCCCAGAAGCCCTGCCAGGGTAATCCAAAGATAGTACAACTCCATTCGTCTGTCCTTTTTTAGAACAACACGGCAACGGGATCTATCAGAGATATGGGTTCAGCGTCACCGGGCAGCGCTACTCTCCCGGGAAAGGAAAGTCTCCGACACTTTTGCCTGCGATAAGGACATCGGCCCGAATATCGTGGCGCTCGGTAACGACAAAAGAGGTGCGGCAAAGCCGCCGCTGTATAAAAATAATCTCTTTGATATGCGGCTTCTCTTTTTCAAAAAAACGATCATAAAAGCCTTTGCCAAACCCGATCCGACGCAATGTCGGATCGGTACCCACGATGGGAACGACCGCGATATCAATCTTCCGTGCTCTATATTGTCTTGAGTTTTTAGGTTCATAGATGCCAAAGCGTTTTTTAAACAGTGGCAATCTATATTTTACCGGACGGAAACTTGCACCCTCCATAAACGGAACATATACCTCTACCCTTTTACGGCGTAGTTCCGCGATCAGAGGTCGCACATCCACCTCCAGCGCCAACGGCAGATACAAAAGAACCCTTTTGATTTTTCGTTTCTGCAGATGGGCTCTCAGGCGTTCCCGCAGTTTTCGATCTTCCATCCGAGCTCTTCCAGGCGGTACGGAGCGAAGGCTCTCAATCGCCCAACGGCGGAAAGACTCCTTAAGCTCCTCTCTTTTCCCTCGCTTCATGCCGCGCTTTTTACCCTTCCTTAGATATAATCCCATTTTTCAGTGAATTGAAAATTATATCGTAGAGGAGCTCTGGAGAGTGAACGGTTACCCTTATATCATTCCGGCAATCGCTCTATCGCTCCTCCTCAGTATCGCCGGCTGCAGCGACAAAGAGAAAGCGCAGAAGCAAGAAGTAAACGCCACACCTTTGCCTTCCGAGCCTATGACCGTTCATGTTTCCGAAGAAACTTCAACCGCCTCTCGGACCAAACGTTTTACGATCCGCGATATCGACGGCAGGCAGACGATATTGGAATTCACCGACCACGAAGCTCGTTTTCACCGAATCCGTCAGCCTTTGGTCATGCTTGTCCTCTTCGCCGACTGGTGCCCGCCTTGTCGGGGAATGCTCCCCTATCTAGGAAAGCTACAAGCCGCCAACAAAGATCAACTCTTCGTCATTGGCCTGCTGGTCCACAGCGAACTTGATACGACGGGACTCCGTCGACTCATGCACCGATACGAGAGCAATTTTTTCATCTCCCGGGCCCCGGACAACGACGCCTTGGGAGATTATCTCGCCGGTCTGGCAAAGCAGGGCTCAGACTACCCCCTCCCTTTGACTCTCATCTTTAAAGATGGTAAATATATTATGAACATCCAAGGGGCCGTCCCCTATGAAATGCTCCAAAGTCTCATTGACCAATTATATAAAACCAAGAAAAAAGAGGGATAAATAGATGTTTGATTTTTTGAGAAAAGCCTTCGGCAAAACCAATGAAGCGATCCGAGAAACCGTCCCGGAAAAGAAGAAAACACTGGAAAAAAATGAGCTGGAAGAGGTTCTCCTAGAAGCCGATGTGGACTACGAACTCGTCGAAAGGCTCCTGGAAGGGCTTCCAGAGACTATCTCCCGCACCCAGGCTTTCAACTCTCTCATCTCTGTCTTCCAGTATCAGGCCCGATGGATCAACCCCGACGACCATCACCCCTTCGTGGAGATGATCATCGGCGTCAACGGTGCGGGCAAGACCACAACCATTGCCAAGCTCGCCAGACTCTACCAAAAAGAGGGCCGCAGCGTCATTCTCGGTGCCGGAGACACTTTCCGGGCCGCGGCGATCGAGCAGTTGAGCCGCTGGGCCCAAAAGCTCAACGTTCCCATCGTTGCGACCCGCCAGGGACACGACCCCTCCGCCGTAGTCTTCGACACGATCAAATCTGCTCTGGCCAAAGAGATCGACCGGGTCATCATCGACACTGCCGGACGCCTCCACACCCAGACCAACCTCGCCGAAGAGCTCAAAAAAATGGTCCGAGTCGCCGACAAAGCTCTCCCGGGTGCTCCCCATCGCAAGATGCTTATTCTCGACGGTACCCAGGGCAGTTCCACTCTCAATCAAGCCAAAGCTTTTGACGCCATGATCGGCATCGACGGCATTATCCTCACCAAGCTCGATGGCACTGCCAAAGGCGGTGCTATCCTTACCATTGCCGATGAGCTCAAGATGCCCCTCTACTATATCGGCACCGGTGAGAGTCCCGACGATCTCATCCCCTTCCGGGCCAATGAGTATGTCACTATGATCCTCGATGAGATCTACGAAAAATGAGGTATGTGGTCCGGCTTAAACCTGTTTCAAGAGATACCGCTCTACCGCAGCTTTGAGCCTTTCGAGTTCTCTTCCGTAAGCTTCCACATCCTCTTCGAACAAAGGTTCTCTCTCTTCATCTACTTTACGAAACAGTCGATCGACAAGTCGGTAGAGGGCCTCTGCCCCGATTGTCGCGGAAAGCCCTCGGATATCCAGGAGAAAATTCCGAGCCTGATCCAGACTGCCTTCACGGCGATACTTTTCCAGGAGAGACCAACTGGGAGCATAAACTGAGAGAAACTCTTTGAGTAACTCCTGATAAAGTTCCTTTTTCCCATGGGCAAAGGCCAATCCTTTTTCTTCGTCCAGAACGGTATCCTGCTCTGTTTTAGAGGAAGACGGTATTTCGGCTGCTTCCCTGGTCAAATAACGAAGCAGTAAATTATACAGCTGCGAGACCTGAAAGGGCTTGGATAAAAATGCATCGAATCCGATCTCACGATATTTCTCTTTTACATCCGCATAAGGCGTGGCGGTAAAAGCAACAAGAGGAAGCATTTCATGTTCGGGATTCAGACGGACGATCCTGGCAACTTCTTCACCGGTCATCATCGGGAGACCGTTATCGAGTAAAACCAGGTCAAAGGTCTTCTCTGGGCTTTCGATCGCCTCCAATGCTTCGTAGCCGTCGGAAACAATCGTGAGCTCGATACCCGAATTTTTCAGTAGATCCTGAATGACCCTCTGATTGATTCGATTGTCTTCAGCCAGTAATATATTCCCCCGTAATGGAGCAAAACTCTCACGGGTAATTCCCGGGACTGTCGGGGGAAGATAGAGGGAATGAAGCGCCTTTCCAGACTCGGACTCTACACTGCTTTCTATCCTACTTTCTTCGGTCAGCTTTTCTTGCAGCTTCTCTTCCTGATCCACTACAGTAACATTGCCGACAAATGAGGGAAGAGAAACCACTTTTTGGGCTTCAAGCACATTCTCATGCTCCTGACGAGTTTGCTCCGGAGCCCTTTCGTCACTCTCCACTTCAGGACTTATTTCGTCCAAGAGTTTCGAAAGCACGATCGTGACCTGCCCGCTGGTAATCGGACGGAGAAGATAAGCATCGATCAGATCCCGACGCACTATCTGCTCTTCATGATTCGTTATCAAAACCACTTTCAGATTTTCCGTTTTTCGCAAAGCTTCAAGCATCTTCTGTTGCAGGGGGCCGAAATACTCATCGGCGATAAAGACCAGTTCAAAAAGAGCAAAATTTGGAACGGCCTCGCTACACACTTCACTGTCAAAATAGGTCACGGGACAACAGTAGTGCCCAAAGACCCTCTGCATCACCTCCACCTCTTCCCCGCGATCATCATAGATCAAAACCCTTTGAGGCATACAGGAAAGTGGAAGTTCGTGCAAAAACTCCTCTTGATCCTCTGGAGCCGAGATTGGAAGGAATAAGCGCACCTCATGGCTTCCCCTCCGCTCCTCTGCCTTCAAAGTGCCTCCCATCAATGCGACCAGTTCCCTGGCCACAAAAAGACGCAGACCGACAAACTCCTTACGTGTATCATCATAATAGGGTTCAAAGTTTTGAAACGCCGGGTGAACATTCTTTTCGTTAGCATCTCGAATTGAGATAGCTATTCCCTCTCTTTTAGGTTCACCAAGCTCCGCTGAGCTGACATCGATATGAATATCGACCGGTTCAGAGACCTCTTCGACCGCGTTTCCAACCAAATTCACGATGATTTGCCCCAAGCGCAAAGAATCTCCATAAAGTACTTTGGGTAATGAATCGTCGATCTTCAATCTAAAATGATGTCCCTTCTCGCCATATTTACTCTGCAATACTTCCGAAACATCGTCCATAAGTTGACGGAGATCGAAGTCCCTGGGAAGGATTTTAACCCGCTTCGATTTGAGTTTGAGAAAAAATATCAAATCTTTCGTACTGGTAAGTAGCTGCTGCTCCCCCTCTCTGATCTTCTCGATCTGGCTCTCCGGCACCAATTCCTTCGCCTTCTCAATGACTTCGTTCGTCGTTCGAGTCGTTGCCTGGAGCGTTTCATAGATATTTTCACCCAGGTCGTCGAGAAATTTGCTCTGACTCTCTTCAAGCTTCTTCTCTTTTTCCAATATCTGATCGTAGACTCTCTTCAGTCTACGAAGCTGCTCCGACGAAACAAAAAGTATGATTACCCCTACGATGGCCAGAGCAATCAACCCTGCCCAATACCAAAAGAGATCCTCCCTCGTTTCCGGAGCAGTAATCCCCGCCTGCACTACTATTGTCTCCAATAAAAATCCCAGAACAATGTATTTCATCTCTTCCCTTTTACTTCACCCCGTCTCTCAAAGAGCATTGAGAGTCTCTGTAATCTATCTTTTTTTTCTCTGTCGTTTTGCCATGGGGAAATATTTAAAATTTCTCCAACCCTCTTGCTTGCTTAGTGCCACAAGGTAGGATCTTTGCTATATTATATGGATTATAGCACAAGACTCACTTTCACAATCTATCGATTTTTTCAAAACGAAGTTTTCTTGAATACCAAGCTAAAAAACTACTAAAATATCAAAAATTGTTCCAGGTCTCTACGGATATAGGACAAAGGATTCGGCAATGGCAAAAAAGAAAACTCTCTTCGAGTGTCAGGCATGCGGCTTTCAGACTCTGCGGTGGATGGGGAAGTGCCCCAGTTGCGGGGAATGGGAGAGTCTCATCGAACTCAGCTCCGATCAAATCAAATTTCTCAAGGAGAGCGGCTCCGTATCTTCACCGGCGGAGACCAAGGCGCAGCCCATTACCGAGATCAATGAAGAGAACTTCATCCGCTTTCCATCTGGTAGCCGGGAACTGGATCTGGTCCTCGGCGGCGGCATCGTCCCCGGCTCTCTTACCCTTATCGGCGGCTCCCCCGGTATCGGCAAATCGACGCTGCTGCTTAAGATTGCCGGCAATCTCACCTCCGTCGACAAGAGCGTCCTCTATGTCAGCGGCGAGGAATCCACGGGACAGATCAAGCTCCGGGCCAACCGCCTGAATGCCAACCATGAACACCTCTTTCTCCTGAGTGAAATCAACCTTGAGCGCGTCCTCAACGAAATCGACCGAAGAGACTACGATTTTGTCGTTATCGACTCGATCCAGACCCTCTATTCCGACGAAACCCCTTCGGCACCAGGCTCCGTCACCCAGGTGCGCACCATCACCTTCGAGCTGATGCGCCTGGCCAAGAACCGTCAGATCCCCATTTTTATCATCGGCCACATCACCAAAGAGGGTTCTATCGCCGGCCCCAGGGTTCTGGAGCACATGGTCGATACAGTCCTCTACTTCGAAGGAGATTCCAACTCGGAACTCCGGTTGCTCCGGGGATTCAAAAACCGATTCGGCTCCACCAACGAGGTAGGAATCTTCGAGATGCGCCGTGACGGGCTGCTGGACGCTAAGAGTTTTGCCGGCCGTTTCTTCGACAAGGAAAAGCTCTCCGCAGGCTCTGCCCTGACGATTATTATGGAGGGAAGCCGTCCCATCGTCATCGAAATCCAGGCCCTTGTCGCCGAAGCCTACGGCCATCCCAAACGCAGTTCCACGGGCTACGACAACAACCGCCTCCAGATGCTTCTGGCCCTCTTAGAGAAGAAGCTCGATCTGCCTCTGGGTACCTACGACGTCTTCATCAATGTAAGCGGCGGTATCCGTATTACCGAGCCCGCTGCCGATCTGGCGGTCATTGCCGCCATCCTCAGCAGCTTCCGGGATCGTGAACTCAGTGCCGAGACTCTCTTTCTCGGCGAAGTAAGCCTCACAGGCGAAATCCGTGAAGTACCTGCTCTGACCCAGCGTCTCCGGGAAATGGAGACTCAGGGCTTCAAAAAGGCGGTCCTCCCCTCCAAACCCTTGGAAAAAAGTGCCATCAAATGCTTCGTCGCTTCTGAAGTCGGGAAAATCATCGAATGGATTTTCATCTGAGGCTCGTTAATCTCCGATAAATCCCCTATGTTATAATCCCACCACACCGGTACATGCCGACGCAAACATAATCAAAGTAAAGGAATAACCGATATGAAAATAGTGCATAAATGGCTTCTGCTCACACTTCTTTCTCTTGGATTTGTCCAGGCTGCTCAACAGCCTGATAAGTTTACACTTCAGACGATTGACGGGAAAACGCTCCACGTACAGGGACTTAAAAACGGTTTGCTCTTTAAAGAGCTAAAAGGGAAAGTCGTTTTCCTGGAATTTTGGGGAACCCACTGCCCTCCCTGTCTGATGTCCATCCCTCACTATATCGACCTGAACAAGAAATATAAAGAGAAGATGGCCATGGTCGCCATCGAGGTTCAGGCAACCCCTCCCGAGGCTCTCAAAGCCTTCGTCAAAGCCAAAGGGATCAACTACAATGTCGTCTCTTACAACAACGCTCCGGGTTTTATCGATTACGTCATGCTTCGGACCGGATGGGAAGGTTCTATCCCTTACCTCATCATACTCGATCCCGAAGGAGGTTTCGTCACCGGGCAGGTCGGTCTCCTCTCAGAGAAAGCCCTAGCCGGTGTCATCGAGCAACTCCATAAAATGGCAAAATCGAAAAAAGCCAAAGCCCCTGCCACCCCTTCCAAAGAAGAAAATACGACTAGATAATAGTCTGCAACTCCCCTCTATGTCAGGGAGATCCTGCCGTTATTCACGACGATTCTCCCTTCCAACTCCTCTTCGTAAACCCGCACTCCGAAAGCTGCTACCGCCTCTTCGACCGTCGGACGCTTTTGACAGAAGAGTAGAAAATCATCATACTCCGTCAAGCGGGAGGGAAGGATGCCAAAACGCTCCAAGAATGCGTCCATATCAAGAATCGGACGAGCCAAGCCTTCACGTAGGAGATAGTGGGTACCGCTGCTCTCTCCAAGCCGATGGGGAAGCACCCAGATCTCTTTGCCCTGCTTGAGCGCTTGCTCCGCACTACGCATAGATCCGCTCTTCTTCTCCGCCTCCGCAACGACCAAGATCTCTCCCAAAGCAACGACCAGTTCATTGCGTACGACAAAACTCCAGTTCGTGGCCCGAAAACCCGGCTCGAAACGACTTAGGACTAGTCCTTCTCTTTCGATCGATTCGATCAGCGAAGCATTCACGGCGGGATAGCGGATATCCACCCCATTACCTACCACGGCAATCGTATGGGCCGCTCCTGCACCCATGTGGGCCTGAGCATCGACTCCCATCGCCGCTCCGCTCACCACCGCCACGCCCCGTCGTGCTAACTCCGAGGCGAGGGTACGCACCGTCTCACGCGTATAACTCGAAGGACGTCGTGTCCCAACGATAGAGACTTTCGGGCGTCGCAAGAGCGAGGGGTCCCCCCGATACCAAATCCGCTCCGGCGGTTTTTTCAGCTGAGCAAAGGCTTCGGGCATCTCATCGAGGATTCTCTCCGCCATGATGCCCCTTATTCTCCGAAACGGCTTCGGTAAAACTCGTCAAAGTAGACCGTCTCTACCGGAGCGAGTAAGCTCTTTGCATGACGCAATGCGTCAAACGTTGCCGGATGAGGGTGCCCGATCGCAATGGCGTAGCCCCGTTTTTCGGCAATACGTACGGCGCGCTTCAGTTGCGAAAGGATCGCAGAGCGTTTCTGAATATTGTCGATGAAAACATCACGAGCCACATAAGGAGTATGATACTCTTTCGACACTCTGGGCACCACCGAACGCCCTGTTGTCCGGCTATCGAGAAAGACGAAGCCCTCACGCTTCAAGTCTCCATAAAGATGAGCCATCGCCGGATAGTTCGAGGTAAAGACACTGCCGGTATGGTTATTGACAAAGCGCGCTTTGGGAAAGAGGCGACGGATCTCCTTGACCCGCGCCTGGATCTTTGCCGGCCCGTCATCAACGAAAAGCGTCTTGGCGAAACGGTTCATTTTTTTGCTTCCCGACTCCAGAGGAAGATGGATCATATAATGTTTCAGATTCTTTGCCAGTAGATTACTATGACGGTTGATCTGTGAGGGCGGAAATATTGAAGGGGTGATACGGTAGGGAAGCGATCGGATTGCCTGGAGCTGTCGTGCCTGCGAGACATCATCGATGATCAACACCAGCCGAGGTTTTTTCCCCTTGACAGGGACAGCCGACTCCTTTTCGGGTCTAGGATGTTGCGTCTTGCGGATCATATCCTCCAGGCCAAAGCCGATTTTCTCCTCTTTTTGAGGATACTCTTCCGCAACGACGACGGCTTCGGAAGATCTATGTTTCCCTTCCTCTTTTGACTTCATGGCAACGTTCATCGTTCTGGCTGCACTCTTCTTTGTACCGTGATCCTGCTGTGCCCCTCCTCCCAGGAGGAAGGCAAATCCCAGTAAAGTACTCAGCCCAATAAAACCCAAAATAGAGAAAGAAAGCCGGCGCCGTACTGTTTTTTTCTGTTTTTGGCGTTTTGCCTGCACCCGCTGTTTCGCCGATCCATGTTTGTTCGTCGACACCCCAATCCTTCGCCCAATGATTTTGGAGATATTTTATCCAAAAGTGAAAAAGCATCGAAGTTATATAACAAATGGAGAAGAAATCAGGGATTTGCTAACCGATCGAACGACAGTGGAATTATAAATGAGGGAGGCTAGCACAGATCGCCGAAGGTACCTAGCACCTTCGGTAGACGTTCGGAAACCGAGCGATCAGTTTTCGTCCTGATTGACAATCTTGTTGGCCTGAATCCAGGGCATCATCGCCCGAAGCTTCTCGCCGGTCTTTTCGATGAGAGAATCTTTCATGTTGTTGCGCTCGGCAGTCATACGGGGATAGCCGGCTTGACCTTCGAGGATGAAGTCTTTGGCGAACTTACCGTTTTGGATCTCTTTAAGGATCTCCTTCATCGCTTTGCGGGACTCTTCGTTGATGACCCGAGGACCGCTGACATAGTCTCCGTATTCGGCGGTATTGGAGATGGAGTAACGCATATCAGCGATGCCTCCCTCGAACATCAGATCCACAATGAGCTTAAGCTCATGGAGGCACTCAAAATAGGCCATCTCGGGGGCATAACCGGCTTCGGTCAGCGTCTCGAAGCCTGCCTGCACCAGAGCGGTGACACCACCGCAAAGCACCGCCTGCTCACCGAAAAGATCGGTCTCGGTCTCATCTTTGAAGGTCGTCTCGATGATGGCAGTTCGTCCGCCGCCGATGGCAGAAGCGTAGCTCAGTGCCAGCTCTTTGGTCATCCCGCTGGGATCCTGGGCGACGGCAATCAGGTCGGGGATGCCCCCGCCCTTGACGAATTCGCTGCGAACCGTATGGCCGGGGGCCTTGGGAGCCACCATCATGACATTGATATCGGCGGCAGGCTTGATTCGACCGTAATGGATATTGAATCCGTGGCCGAAGGCAATGGTCGCACCGCTCTTGAGATTGGGCTCGATCTCGTTTTTGTAAACCTCGGCCTGGGTCTCGTCGGGCAGAAGAATCATCACTACGTCGGCCTTGGCAGTCGCCTCGGCAACGGTGAGGACCTCGAACCCTTTGGCTTCGGCCTTCTTCCAGCTGCTGCCGCCGGGCTTGAGCCCGACGACGACGGTAACGCCGCTATCCCGAAGGTTCTCTGCATGGGCATGCCCCTGGCTTCCGAAACCGATCATAGCGACAGTTTTGCTCTTGATAAGATTGATATCGCAGTCTTTGTCGTAGTAAACATTAAGTGCCATTTTGTATCCTTGCATCGTGATTTGGGGGGATTATATCGAAGAATCGGTAAGAAGCAGCCGTCCACTGCATCGATGCGACCACGATTGCATAGAGTAAACGGGGAATATATTATAATGAAGTCTAAAATTATTGAATAGAATTGAAAAAAGGAGAGATTGTTATGGAAAAATTCAAAACCTATTTTCTCATGACCGGACTAACCCTACTCTTTATCTGGTTCGGTGGACTCATCGGCGGGAAGACGGGTATGATTCTCGCCTTTCTCATTGCCGCGGGAATGAATTTCTATGCCTATTACTACAGTGACAAGCAGGTCTTGGCCCACTACGACGCAGTACCCGTGGACGAGCAGAGCGCCCCGGGTCTCTATCGTATCGTCCGGCGCCTTACCCAACGCACGGGCCTACCGATGCCCAAGCTCTACATCATCCCCGATCCGGTTCCCAACGCCTTCGCTACCGGACGGGACTACGAACACGCCGCCGTGGCCGTCACCGAAGGGCTTCTCGATCTCTTGGACGAGGAGGAGATCGAAGGGGTCATCGCCCATGAGCTAAGCCATATCAAACACTATGATATGCTCATAGGCACCGTCGCCGCCACCATCGCCGGAGCCATCAGTATGCTGGCCAATTTTGGGATGTTTTTCGGGGGCGATCGGGACCGTAATCCCATCGTTACCATCGTCCTAATGATCATCATGCCCTTGGCCGCGACCGTCATCCAGATGACCATCAGCCGTAGCCGGGAGTTCGAAGCCGATAGAGGCGCAGCGCTGATGACCGGCCATCCCGAATGGCTCCAGCGAGCCCTCACCAAGCTCGACAACTACGCCCGACGCGGTGCCGTGATCCACGATGCCGACCCCTCTACGGCCCATATGTTCATCGTCAACCCCTTCTCCGGCATTGGAGGTCAGGTCGCTAATCTCTTCCGCACCCATCCCACGACCGAAGAGCGAATCGAACGGCTCGAAGAGATCAAATATCAACTGAAAGACGCCTGATGGGCACTGTTATTGGTTATTGGTTATTGGTTATTGGGGGCGCCTACGGCGCCGTCGCAAGTCGCAAGTCGCAAGTCGCAAGTATTGATAAAAGCACGGCCAAGCCGTGCATACCAAACCTATTCCCTATTCCCTATTCCCTATTCCCTAAAAAATCCTCCACGGGAGGATTCTAATGTCTCCCTTCGGCATTCAGCTTACCCGGGGCTTCCTCCCCTCCGATCTGGAACCCGAGGATTATCCCAAGTATAAAGAGCTCGAGCGCCTAGGCACCCTGGAAAAGGACGAACAGGGCCTGTGGCATCTGCGTTCCCTCTATCGGGTAGGTCGGCTATGGATCTCCCAGGAAGGCAAAGGCTACGTAGAGGGAGAACATGAAGGAGACAAAGATCTTCTCGTCGAGCCCAAGGATCTGGGCGATGCCAAAAACGGCGACGAGGTGGTGGTAAAACGTATCATCGCCAGACGGGGACGCCCGGCGGCGAAAGTCATACTTGTCACCCGCCCCGAGTCCGTCCACCTCATCGGCTACACCCACCGGGATGAGAGCGGAAACTTCGCCGTACTTCATATCAAAACCGCCCAGCCCATCGCCGCCGAGATGCCGGGGATGGATCTGAAGGCTTTCAAACTCGGTACGGTACTACTCATTGACGCCATGAGTTCTAAAGTGATCGAAGTGCTGGGCCATCTGGGCGATCCGAGAGTTGATGAGCGTATCAGCCTGCTGCTTTATGAACGCCGGGATGATACCTTCCCCGATGACTGCGTGGAACAAGCTCTTAAAATCCCCAGCCAGGTCCTACCCCAGGAGATCGAAGGGCGCGTCGATCTACGGGATCTGAGCTTTTGCACCATCGATCCGGTTACCGCCAAGGATTTCGACGACGCAATCTATCTGGATCTGAAACATCATACCCTCTATGTGGCTATCGCCGACGTCAGCCACTACGTCCCCTACTCCAGTCCTATCGACAAGGAGGCAAAACTCCGGGGCTTTACCACCTACCTTCCCCACAAGGCCTTCCCCATGCTGCCTCGGGAACTGAGCGAAAATATCTGCTCTCTCAAGCCCCATGTCGACCGCCTCGCCTTTATCGCGAAGATCACTCTCGATCCCAAAAACCTCCAGCCTATCAAAGAGGAATTTTTCGAAGGGGTCATTCACTCCAAACGCCGCTTCAACTATGACGAAATCGACGCAATACTAGAAGGGAAACGCACGCACTTCAGCGAAACGGAGCAGGAGATTCTCCGATGGCTTCTTCCTTTGCAGAAGATCACCCAGCGACTACGAAAACAACGGCTCAAAAAGGGCTTTGACTTCCGCACCGACGAAGTCAAGCTCGCCATCGATCCCGAACACGAGCTCAAAGAGACCACCATCGAGACCGGCACTCCGGCCCACAGCCTCGTTGAGGAGTGCATGCTCCTAGCCAACAAAGCTGCCGCCAAACGTTTCGAAGGCGACGGAGACGCAATCTTTCGGATCCACGAAGCCCCTGAAATGGGCAAGATCGAGGAGCTTCTGGAACAGTTGGCTACGGTAGGAATCTTCGTCGAACTCCCTGAAGAAACCGACGCCGGTACCGTAATCCGAGCCATCCAGAAAGAGGCTGCTGCCCAGGGAATCGAAGCGGAGGTCGACGCCCTCATCATCCAGTCCCTGCGTCGGGCCAGCTATTCGCCCTTCAATGTAGGTCACTTTGGCCTGGGCTTCAAGAAGTACAGTCACTTCACCTCCCCCATCCGACGCTACAGCGACCTAATCCTCCACCGGCTCATCAAGACCGATTTGCATCGAGATGAAGAGCGCCACGCCTATCTCCTGCGCAACATCGAGCCCCTCTGCGTCCGGGTCAGTGAACTGGAGCGAAACGCCACCAAGGCCGAATGGGACTTCCGCGACCGAAAATTCGCCCGCTGGGCCCAGAGGCACTTAGGCGAACGCTTCGCTGCGGAGCTGATCGAAATCGACCCCGACGACCCGGCTCGGGGCGCTAAAGCGATCCTGGAGTGTGAAATGCAGGGCATTGTCGTCCACCTCAAAGGCTACGATGCCCTTCTCTTTGATCGGATTGAAGTGGAAATCACCGAGGCCAATATTCCCCAGGCGATCATTCTGGGAACCCAGATAAAAAAGCTGGAACGGGAGGGATAGTGATGGTTATTGAGGGCGCCTTCGGCACAGTCACAAGTCGCAAGACACAAGTCGCAAGTATTATCAATAAAAGCACGGCCGAGCCGTGCATACCGACATTATTCACTATTCACTATTCACTATTCACTAAAAAAAGCGTTTCAAAGAAACACTTACCAAACCTATTCCCTATTCCCTATTCCCTATTCCCTAAAACATCCTCCGCCGGAGGATTTTGATGTATCAGCGAGAGTTCGAACAGCGCCTCAAGCAGAACCTTCCCCGAAGTGTGCTTCTTTACGGTGAGAACGATTACCTCATCGACTTCTATCTTGACCGCTATAAGAAAGATCTCGATGCAACCGAGTCTATGTTGACTCTCTATCACGACGAGTACGATTTCGAGCAGGCAAAGGCCTATCTCTCCCAAAACTCGCTTTTTGGCGGAACCAATCTGCTCCTGATCCGCCGGGAAAAGAAACTGCCAAAAAAAGAGCTAGATTCTTTGATTTCTCTGACCGTTAAAAACTCCGACAACTACTTCCTCTTCGCTTTTACGGGAGCGGCCAGGGATGCCAAGACGATGCAGAGCAGTTTTACGGAGAAGAAGGGGGGAGTCTGGGTCCGTTTTTTCCCGCCCAATCCTCGCGAGGGTGTCGCGTTGCTGCGGCAAAAAGCCTTGGAACTCCGCATGGAGATAGACGATTACGCGCTGGGACATCTCCTGACCCTGCTCAACGGCAATCTATCCCTCGCTGCCAAAGAGCTTGAGAAGCTTGCCATCTCAGGGGAACCCGTCGGCCACAAAGAGATCGACACTCTGGTCTACTCCACCGCCCCCCTGGCCGTCGAAAACCTCCTCATCGATCTTTTCGCCAAAAAGCCGATCACCGAAACGATCGGAAAGCTCCTGGAACTGGGCGAAGATGAAACCGATATTCTCCGCGCCACCCAGTTCTTTGTCAATCAGATCTTCCTCTTTCACGCCTACATCCGTCTCCACGGCGTCGCCGACTCCAAAGCGATCCTGGGCTATAAACTCCCCCGCCAAATCGAAGAGCAAAAAGCCGCCCTTGCCGCACGAGTCACCCCGGCCACGTGGGTAAAGATCTACGAACATCTTTTAAATAGTGAACTAAGACTGAAAAGTGCTAAAGGAAGAAATAAAGAGACAATTCTTTATGGAATTCTTATTCGAATGCAAAGTCTGATTTCGTAACGAAATAAAAGTCTTCTTTACCCTTTCAACCGGAGCGCAAGACAATTTCCGAAAGTGGAATGTGTACTGACCCCTCCCTTTCTGCACACTTAAGCCGCTAAACGAAACGCTTCAGAGGGCGTTTTGTACTGCAGTGCTGAATGCCTTCGTTCCCGATTGTAGAATTCGATCCATCGTGTAATTGTCTCA